>Ga0209700_100508_pt1 | contig 73465 bp, 31 predicted proteins | sample SiratroredBW_FD_187528 | JGI IMG/M metagenome (GOLD analysis project Ga0209700, IMG submission 187528) | Root nodule microbial communities of legume samples collected from California, USA - Siratro red BW (SPAdes) (version 2) | ecosystem: Host-associated > Plants > Roots > Nodule | place: USA... | reverse complement strand
AAAAAAAAAAAAAAAAAAAAGGAAGAGAAGAAAAAACTACGGAACAGGTAATTAATTTTAGTCATAGAATAAACAAAAAATTAACATACAAGTAGTTTTGACACACTAAAATTGCTTTTAAGCATGCCAAAATATCTACTAAAGTAAAATATAAAATACCAGCAACTCAAATGCATTTAACACCAATCATTATTTGTAAAGGAATAAATAGAAGATTAACGTAGCCTAAGATTGTTAGAATGACAATCATGAAACAAACAAAAATAGGATATAAAATAAAACGAAAAAAAAAATTGTCTAGACAAACACTCACACACTGCGGCAAGTACTTGGATCAAAACCAGGAGGCAGATTTCCACTTGGAATTGGTTCAATCTGCAAAATGAAGAAGTGAAAAAGGAACGAAAGGAAAAAGGTGGGCAAATCAAGAGAGACAATTTGTATTGCATCTACCAATACAGAAGTATGACAAAACATTTATGGGAATGAAGAAATCATGTAGCCCATTTAATACCAAAAATTTGCATACATGAGTTAATTGCTAAGCCTGAAAAATGTTAATGAGAATGTTTTGACAGCTACCGAAACCACTCAGAATACATAGCAAAAATACAAATTGAGACCAAAGCAGTAAGGAAAAAAAAATTAATAACAACCTCTAGTTTTATATTTTAGAACCTAAATGAAATCAGACAATAACCTCCTTTGGCCAGATTATTCAGATTCCTTTCCCAAATAAAATTCCAATAAAATCATACTTCCTCTGGTGTTTTATATAAGAAACATATAGATGCAATCTTTTGTCCAAATTATAAGAAGCATGGACCCATTTTCAAATGTATTAATTGTTAATTATATTTTAAACACTTGATTTATTGTGAAATCTGTTACCAATTTACGTCCCGTCACACTTATTGTTTGAAAAATCTTCCATTACAAGTATAGTCATAAATATATAACCCCACCACTTCATTCTGATTATTTCTGAAATAAAGTTTAAAATTGTGAACAATTAAAATTAATGAACTTCACTATATTAATCAGTTTAATGAATGAATCATACGTTTCTTACACGTAGAACTGCAGGTACTACTGTTTATAACATGGCAAGCTTGCACGCCTTAACTCTCTCTTACACAACTATGTGCATGTTTTGATAGCCCTCTCCTACTAAACTAAGGTTCTTCACATATCCAATTCCAACGCACAAACTTGAGAAGGAAGTTGCAGTATTGAAAGATTGAGATATATTGTTGGTTATTTCAAACACAGCCTAAGACCACGCAGAAGCCAACAGAAAAGGAAGAAAAGAAGGACAGTTCAAATTATTCTCCACTTGAAATTCCTCCAGAGAGTCTGAGTTACTCGAGGCTAGGTTCTCAGTTATTACAGAAACACCCGACACAAATTTCGTAGTCATTGACCACTTGCAAAAGCAAAAACACAACATTTTTCATATTTCAGAATATCATTATTCAGCTAAACACCTAAGAGAATTGCAACCCAAAATTTCCATTTCCTACAACACATGCTTCTGTTTATTCTGACCGACTAATGCAAAACCCTCCCCACACAGCAAGCAAACCAAATAACTCCACAATTCGGAGCCAACACAGCAATGGATAGATATCAAGAAACAAAAAAAAAAAAAAAAAAAAAAAAAAAAAAAAAAAAAAAAAAAAAAAACAATCTAAGAAACTAAACAAAAAATGAACCTCACAACCAGCTTCTGGAACGGATAAGAGAAATTAATGTCTAGAACAAAACCCTAGACACATTGCAATCAATAACGTAAAGGTGAAATGCGAGACACGACGATCGAGGCAACGTGACATGATCGAAGTAATTATCGGAAATGGAGAGATAGAGAGAGTGGGGCCCAACCTGAGGTGGAGCAAGGAGGCCAGGGTGGTAGAGAGATTGTTGTTGGAGAAGAGCTTGCTGCATCAGAGCTTGTTGTTGCTGCTGCTGTTGTTTCAGCCTATGATTCTGCATTTTCCTCTTCTCTTTTCCTTCTCCGAGCAATTTTTTCCGGGAAAATGGGTTTCGGTGGAGATTAGGGTTCAAAGGGTCCCAAACAATGGCCCCTCACAGAGCACGGGCCTCAGAAAAACCAGAGGACTCTACTCCATTCCCATCCACCACTATTTATATACCATCATTTTTTTTTTTCTCTTCTTTTCCATTGCATATTAGATAATAAATTATGTAATAATAAAAAAATTAAGAAAAATAAGTGTTTACACTCTTTTTTTTTTTTTTAAGTAAACAGTCACTATCCTTTTTGTTAAGTTCTACACTTTTATTTTGATAAATTTGATGGTTAAAATTAAAATTTTTAATTTTTTATACTGTAATGAATCTTGGAATTGATGGAAGTAGTTCTTTTTAATACTTTTAATACAGCGATAGTGTCCTTAACTTCAAAATCAAATTTTAAATTAGACAATCTTATGTTTATCTACTTAAATTATTCTATGTTTTAAGTTTGGAAATTGAATTTTTTTATTAATATGAAAGTATACAAATATTAAATTATTTAAAAAGAAGTATATAACTACAAACATATTGTAAAAAAATTATTATTTTGGTTTTTAAATGTGTAATAGGCCATAGCTTAGTCTTTGAAAATATTTAATTTATTTTTTAGTTATATTTTTAATTGTAATAATTAATAACTTTTATTGTTCGAACTCACTATTTTATCCCGTCAATTATGGAAGGTCCAAATGAAGCTTGAGTATGGGCCTGAAGATGTCGAGCTAACCCATGAGGTCAAGGAGGATAATAAATAAAGGCTTTGTTTTTTCTAACACTGGAATAATTTTTAAAATGATAATTAATGAAAGTGATTTTTAGATTATCTGTTTCAGAAATTTTCCAAACAAATTTTTTGAAATTTTTGGAATATGACTTCTGTAAAAGAATTTTTAGAACAGAATTTCTAGAATATAATTCCTGTAACAGAATTTTTAGAATATAATTTCTGAAACATAACTTTTACTTTCTATAAAACATATGAAATACCTTTTTAGAACTAGTATTTTAAAACAAAATCTTTTAAACAAGTTTATGGAACATTTTTTATACTTTCTTGGTATTAGTTTTTCGAAACAAATTTTTCAGAATACATGAAATGTGCTGCAGAACAAAATTTCCAAAACAGAATTTTTAGAACAAATTTTATAGAATATATATGAAATCTTTTGGAATGAACTTTTTTTTTTTTTTCCTGGGAATAAGCTTTCTCTTTTTTTCTTATTCTTCTTTTTCTTCCTTTATATTGGAGAATGGAGACGAGGTGACTTAGTAGCAGCGATGAAGAAAATACAACGGCAGCACTAATGGTGTAATAGAGGGTCTTTTACTTTTTTTAGTAATATGGAGGTGCAGTTAGTAATAAAGGATCTTTTACTCTTTATTGGTGATACGGAGCTGCAGTTAGCAATAAAGGGAGCATAAGAAAAAGGAAGTCTGATCAATTGAGACTCTAGAAGGACTCTCCTTTTGTTACACTTTCATTATTTTTCTTTTTATTTAAAAAATAGTAAAAACACATTCAGAAAAGCCTTACATGTTTATTACATTACAATAATATAATCTTAAATAAATATTATAATTTTATAATATAAAAATAATATAATTTAAATATATATAATCTTAAAAAATTGTTTACAAATAATTATATGAGAGTTAATAAATATTTAATTACTTAAATATTTTTAGTAAATACAAAAATTATATTTTATTTTCAAATAAAGATAAATTATTTAATTACTTGTTTTATTAAATAAATAAATTGTTTTTAGTTATTAAAAAGTAAATTTTTTCCCTTAAAAAATATCTAAGTTATCAAATCATCCATATATATATATATATATAATTATTTGTTTTCTTAAATAAAATTATGTTTTTATCCTAAAGTTTTCTCTTCTTATCAAAACATTTATATCTCAAGCTTTCCTTTTTTTCATCATATGTCATATTAAAACAGTTTTTATTCTCTTAACACCGTCCTAACTCGAAGTGTTAAAATTCTGAATGTTTCAAAAGCATCCACTTTATTTGTACTAATATATGAATCATTACTGACTTCATCTGTATGAGAATCATTACTGACTTATATAAACTATTTTGAACAAACTCATAATAATCTAATCACTATGCTCTCCATCAACTTTGAGTTCTTTACCAAAAATTTATTTTTATCAACCATTCTTTTCTTCTTCACCTCAACCAATGTTATAATTTAATGATCCATTCAAAAGTAAAAGTTATTCTACTACCAATTTTGATATGTACTCATAATAATGGGATCCTAAAGGTAAAATAGTAATTAATTTGACTAAGCCTATGTGATAAAAAAAAATGGAATTACTCATTCTTTCTTTTTTTCAAGTGTTGTTCAATAATTTAAAAAAATAAAAACATATAATAATTTTTAATAAAATGTGATAAATTTTATATTTTATCCTTTTAAAAGTGTCATTGCAATTAATGTTTTATTAAATTTCAAATGGGGACAGCTAAATAAAAATAAAAATATTTTAAAAATATCATGCCTAGAGTAATATGCGTCAAAACCAAGTACTAATGTTACACAAAAATCATTGGCATTCGGCTAAACAAGTGTAATTTGTTTTTCCCTTAATAAAAAAAAGTTGTTTGGTGGAAGTGTTGTTTTGCATCTAATGCGAATTGCATTACGAATCTTTCGAGGTTTTTTCATTAAACGTGAGGTGAAGATGAACCTATGACTGTACCTGTGCAGCCATTTTGTTTTGTTTTGTTTGAAGCCACTCTTTTAGGTGGTGACAGTGATAGGGATAAGGAGACAACTAACCACCCCACACCACACACACTGTCCAAACCCATCTATCACTGTACTGTAATGGGTCTGTTCAAACTCAACGTTTAAAATGCAACTCTTTTATCTATTTTTCAATGTACTTTCTTGAAGTTTCAAATAAAAAACAATATAAAAATATCTAATGGTTAGTTCCAGATTCCACATCCGACAGTAAAAAAACACCAGACACACTTTCAATCAAGCTTCCCTGTGGGGTTGATGATCTCTTATATTTTTTTTTTTTTTCATGATTGTAGTAAAATTCACGGTTCTTCTTGGTGAATAGGATTTGGATTAATTATCCTTAATCTTCTTTTAAATAATTAATTATTTGTTATAAAACTTTCTTAGAGTGGTATACTAAATACATAAAGACCACACAAAATCTAATTATATTATTTTATATAAGATTTGAATAAATTATTTGTATTTCTGTTTGATTGATTTGTGGAATGTATTATCGTTACCTAACATTATAATTATTAAAATCAAGAGTTTAAGCGAAATTATCATATAATTAAATAATTAGTGATTAAGATTTATAAACTATATTAATACAAATCTAAAGTATATTGAAATTATATAAATAGGTTGATATTTAATAGGTATGAGAGAGATAAATGAAAAGAGTTTATCTTAATCTTAGTAAAAACATTTTGAAATTCATTATAAGTCAATTTGATTGTAGAAGAGTACATTATGAATATGGCCAACAATAAATGATAACAATCATGGAATATTCAAGAAAAACATGATGGACCACATGATCTTGTTAGCTTACTGTAAAAGGAATTGTTTGAATTAAAAAAAAATGTTAAAAAATATGAACCTTAAAACAAGAGAATGAATCAATGAAAATAAAGTGAAAAAGTAAAATATTATATATCTCATGAACATGATAACCTAAACAAAAGATGACAAAGAATAAATTTACAGGAGATCACAATTAAAAATTATAGGACACCTCAACAACAATTTAAAACAAACAAAAAAAATCCACCTCGATCTTAATAAGAACACCATATGTTTCAATAAAACAGGACTCTATAAATGATAATTGTTTTAAAAATAACTAATGCAATAACATATTTAACATACAAATTTGAGATGAATAATTAGACTAGGACAGTCATAACACATAAGTTCATTGGTGATACAAAATTCAATATATATACATATAAACATAAAATAACATGTAATTACTTACCTTCTTTTTACTGTACAAATACAAATAAGTCCATTAAATAAATCAATGGTCGATTGATTTGAATAATACATGTGAAATTATAGATGCACAAACTATAATATCAAGTAAAAAAAATAAAGGAATAATTATAAATATTAAAACTTCGATTGGGTCGAACTCATATCAAGTTAGGTTAAGTCGGAACCATGTCAAGTTCATTGAACTTGTCCCAAGCCAAGTTAAGTTGGGTTGGGTCTAAATAAGTCGTGTTGGGTAGGATTTAGATCAAGCAAAGATGGACTAGGTCTAGATCAGGTCAAGTTGGTTCAAGCCTCGTGTCAAGTAAAACCGAGCTTGGAATGTGCTGAGTTAGGTTGGACTTAACGTGAGCCAAATCAAGCTAGGTCCAATTCAAACCAAGTCAGGTCGAGCTAATATGATCCTAACACAAGTCATGTCAAGTTTTGTTAGATCCATATCAAGCCAAGTTGGATTGAGTTGTTCCCAAGTCACTTTGAGTTAAGTCTAAGTTAGTATAAGAAGGATTAAGTTGAACCTAGGTCAAGTCAAAAGTCAGGACCATGTCAAAATAGTTAGACTAGGTCAGACACCCAATCAAACATATCCCGCCGAGTTAGGACAAACACAAATCCATTTTAAATAAACATATTTTTAAAATTATTGTCAACTTTGTATCTGGACATACACAAATCAACTATCAATTCACTTATCACAAGTTTTGAAATCAAATTATAAACATCGAATCTTGATCTAACTATCAATTCATTTATCACAAATTTTGAAATCAAATTATAAATATCAAATCTTGACTTAATTAAGTTAGGATGAGTAAATTTATAAATTATAATATGCAATCTAAATATAAATTTAGTTTCCAAAAATTTTAACAAATTTCAATTTTTAATCTTGTTAAAATTTAACATCTCGATCTTAAGTATGGATAGAAAGTCGCATTATTTTATTTTTCAAAACTATACATATGATTAATCATATAAAATTTCGGTTATTTAAAATTTAAAAATATGAGAATTCTTTCTCCTCCATCTAATTTCAATGAATCTTCTCTTGTTAAAAAGATTAATAATTTCAAAAAAATGGGTGATCGATTTAAGTGCTATTGGAGCATAATAGCATATCCTTCCAATGAAACAAACAAACATACACACATTTGTCTCCTTTGCCCTAACTAAAACAGTAACCAAACTCAATCGTCACGTGTTTATATCAGCATGATGTCATTTCACACCATCAACACCTACCATTAGGCCATTAGCCACCTCCAAAGGCCAAACTTGCAATGCCCATTCTCCTTCTTTTCACAATTATATTCAATGTTCAAATTCATGTCTGCTACTCTCTGCCAAACAAGTCTGTTTTGTGTACAATCATTTTTTTTAATTCATGCATTTGATCCACAATTTCTTTTCCCAAGCTTTGTTAACTCACATTTTTCATTCACAGTTCTCTCTAGTTTTATGTGAAAATGAAATGAAAACATGGAAATTTCTTCTTTTTGGAAAAATTGAGTTAGGCAGCTTAAAACATTTAACTATGCTCCTAATCTATATAATATATTCATTTTATTAACTTGATTTTAAGTCATTTTTCTATTTGATTATTTATATATCAAAATTTGTTGTCATGAATCCTCAAATATCAATATTTGTTATTAAAGTTTTAAGCTGAGGATGATATTATGATTTTAAACGAGACAATGAAAATGAGAGAGAGTAAGGAATTATTTTAATTCAGTGAAAGAGGGTAAAGAATAATACAATTTATTTGTTATTAATAATTTTAATTATTACTTTGAATATTGTGTTTAATTATAATAATAATAATAATAATAATAGAAAACAAAAAATACCTATAATTGAATATGGGTATTGAATAATTAATTATGGTGTATATAATATTTCAAAATATATCTTCTATAGTAATATAATGGATTATGCTCTATCTTGGTATATATTTATTAATCTATTATAAGTGTTTCCTTCTTTTTCACCATTTTTGTAGTTATTCTTTCTCTTCTGCCTTCGTGAATAATAGTACCTAAATGCAAATAAAGTGTTAAAAGACAATGGTGTCACGTGGCTTTTCCTAATTTCTCACCTTTCTTTCAACACGTGATATTTTCTTTTTTCTTTCTTTGACCTAATTTTTTTTCAAAGGACAATTAATTACATGTAGAAAAAAAAATTCTATCTTCAGTTCTCTCATTTTTTTTAGTCTCTTGGATGGACTAGAGAAATTGTGTTGTGAATAACGATGTTGTTTTATATACAGGTTTTAATTTTCCATGACTTGGTTACCAGGTTTCTCCCAAATGATAATTTTGGAAGGTTAACATAATATATTTAAATTAAAATAATTTTAATATCTATTTTTTATGTAAAATTATTATAGTTAAATCTTTACATATTATATATTTATTATATCACACCTTATTGGTAAATAAAGGATATTAAATAATTGTATTCTCTTTAATCGTGAATCATTAATAACATTGATTCATGTTAAGATTCTCAAAGATAACAATAAAGAAAACTCTCCCATCTACAATGAAACTATGCTTCATGTTAAGTCTAATTAATGAAAATGTTTTCACCAACTAATAGTACAAAGAAATGAAGGATTGTAAATATATATAGATACGTATGATTTAAGAAAATTAAAAATTGTAATATACATACATACATATATATATATATATATATATATATATATATATATATATATATATATATATTTGTTTTATATCTTAATCTTATTAAAAAAATAAAAAAATAATTATCTCTTAAAATATAATTAAATTAATAATTAGAATGTGATAAAGTGTTACATGAATTAGGTATTGATTAAAATAAATAAGTATTTTATAAAATGTGTTTGTTAATTTTCTCACTTATTTAAACTTGTAGATCGAAATCCCCCGTTTCCTTTTTTATTATTAAAACAACATCTTTTGTAATCTATTTCTTATTTATTTTTATTTGTTTTTCTCTTTTTACTCTACTCTTTATTTCACATCTAATGCTAAGATACTACCAAAAAGAAAAATCCAATGCAAAAGATAGCATTATTAAAATAAGAAAGACGTGAAATTGTATAATCAATTATTATAATACTGTTTAGCGTTTGAAAGCAAGAGGAAGGAGTGTGAAATGAGATGCTTTGTGATAAAATGTGGACTCTTGTGAACGTTTCTTTCTCAAAAGTTAAGAAAATATCATTTTTATTAATTTCGTATTGTACGGAATTATTTCAATTTATTTTCATTTACATTGTATATTTAGTTTGACTCTTAGGTCATAGTTATAGCAGTACCCACTATAATTATAAAACCATAAAGTTAAGAACTAAATTAAAAGTAACCATAATAAATGAATAAAAAATAAATCTAAATTCCTTAATAACTTTCAGCTCATTTTTCCTTTATTGAGGTGAGAGCAACAATGATATTTTCTATTACACGGATCCAAAATATCTATTTATTGTGATGATCACAAATCTTTGCGTGAAAAATATGATTAACGGTTTTTAATAAACAAATCATCTCAATCTTGTTTTGTATTTAAAAATTAACTTAAACATATTTTTAACTTTACAAAACCAAGTGAGTTTTCTTGTTTTTTTTATTTTTTTAATTTTAAAAAATTGGAATCACTATTTCTAGTTTCTGTAAAATAAATTAATTTTAGTTTTATTTCTATACACATTCTTTGTTCTCTACCATTTCAAATTGTAAATCTTGCACCAATAATGACACAAATAAAATGATATTTATTTTAAATTATCAATAACTTTTATGAAAAAAATTAGCAAAAGATAAAAACAAAAATAAGGTAAATATTTTCTCACAAAAAATAAAACAAAAAAGCTCATTTATTGTTAGGTACTAGTGTGAGTCTAAGTTTCATACTGGGTAAGAATGAGAAAGTTGAGCAACATATAAGAAACAAGATCCGCAAACCTAATGCCTTAAGGTTTTGAATTGAAGGTGGTGTCATTCCCTTATATGTTGGCTCTTGTTTTCATTCTTGTGAGATCTCTCTAGGTTTTCCCATTCGAATTCTCTCAACAAGTGGTATTAGAACTGTTGGTTTGCGGCTTGGGCGAGTACAGTTTGACCCTGTATCGAAAGTCTTCCTGATGGTGATTTCAGGCAAACATGTCCCGCGTAAGTTTGTGAACGACAGTACAAGTGAGGGCTCGAGGAAGAATGTATCAGGAAGAGTGACTCTCACTTAAGGGAAAAATTGTTAAGTATTTAAATATGAGTCTAAGTTCTATATTAAATAAAAATGAAAAAGTTAAGCAATATATAAAAAACAAAATTCACAAAACCTAATTTCTTAAAATTTTAGATTAAAAATAACATTGTCTTAAAATTTTGAGTTAAAAATAAGATCATCCTCTTAAATGTTTGGCGTTATTGTTGTAAAATCTCCCGATTTCTCCATCGCATTCTCCCCATGTTTATCTAATAAAATACATTTAAACTTACAGAACTCAAATTCAGTTGTATTTGGAAAAATTGAAAGAAAAAAAAAAAGTTGAGATGCAAAATAGGACCATAAATAAAAAGCTTTTAGGGTAGGTACCTAAAAATAGTATATGACAGGAGCTTGGTCCTTAGGGTACCATAATAATAGCATTGGCAAATGGGGAAAAGGTTAGTGTGTTAGTGCTATTCCCCATTCCATCCATAATAGCGACAAACACCACCACTTGCATTTTTCTTAGTCGGTGTCCATGCGCATTTTTCACGTTGCAATATTTCTTATTATTATTACCACCTGTCACTTTTTTCCACTAACTTCACTCCCTCCACACACTTTTCATCTTTATCCCTGTCGCTTTCTGAGTTCAATAGTCAAAAGTATACACATTAAAATAATAATAATAATAAATAATAGTGGTTTATATATTTACTTTGATAGAAAAAGCAAAGAATGCAATATTATTAACCCGTGAGTCATGATGAATTATGATGATAATCTCAAAATAAATTAAGAAAATAGAAAGCAAGACCAAATAATCAAGATTAAGCAGAGGAAATGTAGAAACGACTATGTAATCATCAAAATCATGCATTCAGTGACTTTAAACTTTCTTAAGCTAACCAATCTGAGTAATGAAATTATAAAATTTAACTCTGGTTTGGTCCACAGAGGAGGACCTATTTGACTAAATAATATGATAATAATACATACATACAAATATATATAATATTATATGATAAATTCGTATGAAGGCCACAGCAGTGTTGGAAAGGCCTACAATGATGTAGTTAGGAGCTTTTGGTTGACCAGAGCCTGTATATCCTAAGTTCGTGATGAGCTAAACATCTACAAGTTAAGGTCAAACTGTTTAGAATACTGATCTTCAGGATCACCCCCTGAACTGCTTCCCTCTGGTTTTTGGTTGTTCATTTGGTAAGGCCCTCTTGCATTAACCCTGCAAAATTTCAAGATTCAATAATTATTATCAACATTCAAAGCTGCCCAAATGAATAAAAGGGTGTAATTTTCAAGGCTAATTTTCACCAAGAAACTAACTAATCACCTTAATGAAGTCTACCTCTCATCCAAAAAAAGTTATTTTTTTTCATACATATATGGTTTAGTATGTATGAGACCTTATTTAAGAGATACAAGTTCAATCCACCCAGAATAAAGTTTTATTGAAAGGAAAAAACTTTGAAATGAAAACTTTATAGTTTCACTTCTTTGACCAATATCCCCCTCCAATAGCCACAGATCAGCATTTTCTGTGATTAAAAGTAGCAAAAATAAACGGCTCAATTACCTTTCTTTTCGTTTCTCGAGAAATTTTAGAAGTGAAGCTCTTCTTGGATACCTCATATCTGTTTTGACAAAAGAGGTTGTAACTAGAATCAGTGGACGATCTTGCACGATCTTGCACATGCGTGAGTAATGTTTTCCTATGTAATTTGCTTTGTTCACATGACATTAAAATAGTGTATTTAAATACCTGAACCAACCCCTTGGTTTCCGGGCTTAGAGGTTTCTGAGGTGTTTGTTTGTGGCACTTTGGCCTCAGCCAATTCTTTGACCGGAGCACTAGGGGGGGTTTCTTCGGCGGCGGAAGCGTCCGACGCCAGCTTGGTGGCCAACTCCATGACCTCTGTGGCCTTCTCCGGAGGAAAAGCATCAAATACCAACATTTTTCCAGCATAGAATATTGTCATTTGAGGAGATTCAGGAACCGATGATCTACAGTAACAGAACCATAGTGGAAACATTATCAATACATGAACCTCATCAATTTGGGAGATGTGATGAAGTAAAAATGATGTAACATACACACACATGCCCTTAAACTAATCAGATCTAGGTACAAATGAGGATAAAGGGTTCAATTTTCAACTGCATGAGGTCTAGTCATAATATAATGGTCCTAAAACTTCAAGCTGGTTTTTCATGAAAAGAAAATATTCTGTATAGATGATTTAGATCCTCACAAATGTTGGTTCAATTTTTCTTGCATACCCTTCAAGATATAAAAGGTATCACCATTCCAAGCACATGCCTCCTATGAATTCCTATGTGAATATTTGGTGGAAGTATGGGTATATGGGGAATTTCACATGGTTTTCAGGCTCTTAGGTCATTTTGGTTTTTGAACATCCCCTAAGCTATTCCCCAGAAAATAGAAAACCAACTTTTTTTTACCCCCGAGTTTTTATGCTTAGAATTTAGAAAAAATAAGAATAAAAGAAAAAAATTGCAACACACACCTAAGATTAGACTTCTTAATGCAGGGGTTTTCCACAAGCTGGGGAAGAAAATCCATGGCAGAAGCGCTTAGTTTCAAAGCCGCATCTGAGTTTTGCAGGCTGCCAAACAAATCCTTCTTACTCGCTGGAATTTCCAAATACAAACAAACAGCACCCCCATCAGAAATTCTCATCACAAGCAATTTCACACACTTTCTACATATTTCTACGCAATTAAGCTAAATATTTTCCGATACCAAACAATCAATTGCGACACACAACCTACCCAGAACAAAAATCGGATGGGAAACAAACACATCACGTGATGAAAACTTAGTGACCAAGGCTAATAGCAATAGTAACAAAACAAGATTCCATGAGGAACCAAGATTATACCTTTAGGTTCCATTTTCCCACCCATTCCAAGGGGGGAGTCCCCAGAAGCTCGTTTCTCCTTCAAGAACTGGCTCAAGAGACTGCAAGTCTGAGAAAAGGAGGATTTTTCCGGTGCCTTGCCGGCCCTCCGGCCTTCCGACACGGTGTTGGGGAAACTTGACATTTTGAAGAGATGCCCAGCAAGAATTTTTCACAGGAAAACCTGTGAAAGTGGATGAATGTTTGTAAAAATGATCTCTTTGGTGGTGGGTGATTCTTGTTCAGTTCATAGTTCAAAGGACGAGGTTTGAGAGGTGGAATATGGACGGGGTTGGCAGTTTTCCAAGCATGTTCCTTGAATCTGCTATGGTCTGAGAAAGAGGGGTGAGACCATGTGGTCTTTATCTTCCTAATTATTATTTTTAATTGAACATTCATATGTATAATAATAATATTAATAATACTCATGATAATTTATTATTTTTTATTTGAAGCACGTGTTTTTTGTGGAGGGAAAATACGGATTTGTTCAGACTGTTTAACTCTCGCTTGGCTTTACACTAACTGGTTGTGAAAAGTCTATCGTAACCTGAGAGGGAGAGAGAGAGAGAAAAATATTCCAAAGCTTGTGTTACACTTTCCCATTTCATTTCTTTATCTTCTAGCTCTTTTAAGATTTTTTTTTTTTTTTTACTTCATATAATTAATACAATTAGTGATTAATTTTTTACTAATTTTGTTAAAAGTATTTATCCATTGACCGATCATTCTTAGTATAATTTTTATACTAAGTGACTTCCATCCATCTTATTTAATTATCTTATTAAAATTAAAAAATGAATATTTTTTAAAAGCTTGAAATTTCTTGAATATTAATATTTTTTCAAAGATTATCCAGTAAATTATATTAATGAATTATATTTTTTTATTCAGTTCAATTTAAATTATTTTTTTGAAAAAATAGATAACCTATGCAACCAAAATCTCTCCCATCTAATAACAAAATTAATCAATCCCAGTAATTAATTACTGAAATCAAAGAAATAATATATTCAAATATAATTTTGTGAAAAAAATTAATGTCAGGGACATTTTATTACTTAGACCTTAAACTAAACTTCTAATTTGAACCTTGTGATAAGAATCACGGTAGTATATTTTCTATAAATGAATATTTGATCATTAAATGTCTAAATTCATGACAATTTATTCATAAAAAATGACGAAATTTTTAATTCAATATCTGAATATATAAATTATGTTATAGTTATATCTTATTTTACAACTTATCAGAAATTAATTATTGAACTTGACATCTTAATCTCAATTTAGTTCTCAAATAATACAAGTTAATGTTAAATTAATGTTTGAAAGTTATGGTTTGATAATAAAATGGTCTTATAAAATTTATCATCGTAATAATTATTATAGTATTTACAACTTCAGATATTTAATTATAATTTGTATTTCCAAAACTAAATAAGGTTAACCCATCCAAAGACTTAAAAAGATAATTTCCTCTCTAGTTTTTTTACAGAACTCGGATGCATTACTTAAAAATTCGATAAAAGTTATATTCAAACAAACGATATTATTAGTTTTGATTTATTTTTAACACAATTATGTAACTTAGATGAGTGAACTTTTAGTAATTTCCTTGATAAAACTTGTTTTCAAAACAAATATGGATTATCTAAAGTGAAACTGTAATTTAAAACAAGATAACTCAGAAACATTACAAAATATTGTAGCGATCTTTTATCCTTTAAGTTATTTCCTTTTTTTCCTCCTTAACTCTCTACACTGACTTATTTTCCCTTCTCTCAATTTATCCTTTTAAGTTAAATAAATTGAAAATTGTGTTTTTAATTGTTATATGTATTTTTGTTAGACATGATTTTAGTATGGCACTTTTAAATCAATGATTTTGAACTTTTAACGTTTAAAAAACATGTGAAAATAATTTGTTTTCATCTTTAAAAACGAAAACGCATTTTTAAAAAAATATAACTGTGAAACAATTTTGAACTTACTTAAACAAAATTATTATGAAATTTAATTTTGATGTCAATTTTGACGTTAAAAAAAATCAAGAAAAACTTAATTAACGTATAATATGTTGGAACTTTGGTGTATATGTATACTGAGTTTAACAGTCACTTTTGTATGAAAACATTAGAGTGACAATCAATTGAAAAATTATTGTTAGTATAACTTTGAAAAATATTATTTTAAAATTCAATAAAATTGTCTAACACTGTTATCTGTAAGTGTATGATCAAACCTAGAGTTTTAAGTGATTTAATTTAAATTATTACTTTGATCGATTAAAATGTTATTCCTTGTTTTTTAACAAATTAAAAAATATTAATTAATTAAAATACATATTAATCCATTAAATTGTAATTTTTCAAAACACATTCAAAGATTTATAACTTAGTTGAAATTTAGACCGAGATAAAAAAAAAAAAAACTTATAACATTATTAAAATCATAAATTATAACATAAATTCAAGATCAAACAAAGATCAACATTTTTAACATTTGTAACATATCAACATAGTATATTATTATTAAAAATATCAAATATTAAAGATTTAAAACATCAAATCTTTAAATACTAAGTTTTTATATCAACAACCTCTAATTTAATAATGATAACCACTCCACTAAATGATAACCATTTCCACTTCCTATACTGTACATTTAGTTTGATGTAATTTCCAAAAAAATAAATGCATATTCTTTCTCCCATTTATCACAATCAAGTAGAGTAAAAACCCTAGATAAGAGAAGAAGATAAGACAATTTACAATGATTTCATATTAAGTATATTATAAATTAATAACAACAAATATTTAACATACTCAAACACATCATAAGTATCAACAAGCCATCAACAACATATTTAAGATAAACTGACACATCAAACACAACATAAAAGCATGTTAGTATCACTTACACTAATAAAGTAACATAAACTTAATTTTGTATTTTTAACTATTTTAAATATAAAATTATCACAACTGGTTAAATTTGTATGAACTAATATACTTAAGTTATAGTCTAAATTAACAAGAATTCACATTAAGTAAACACATAATTTTTTTAGAAAAATTGTACTTAGAATTTTTAATTTTTGTTACTTGTACGATTTAGTATATTTGTCAATGAGTTAACAAATAATTAAATCATCAATCAACTTAATTTGAGTATCTCATCTGGAAAGTATTTTAATTTTTCATGTTTTGGTAATTCAATAGTGACATTTTTCTAAAGAATAATTTGGTGAAAGAGATAAACTTATATGGTTTTTGTTAACCGGAATTTTATATTTTTTTAAGACCATTGAAATAAAATAAAAAAACCTACATATTAATACAAACTTAAGTAAATATTTGATAGTTACAAAATTCGAAAAAAAATGTCACGTGTTAATGAAAATATTAGGTGTTCATCAACAATCATGATTTTAATGATTGAATTGTTGTGTGATAAATTCGTATATTAAACCTTCTCTAAACACATATCTCTCACTTTTTACTTCTAAATTTTGTTACCAATATTAAGTTGACATTTATAATAAAGTAATATTTCATATTGTTTTCGGCCATTGAAAGGAAGAGACAGTGACGTTATATAAAATATCAATGAGACAATTGCACATATTTTATCTCCAAGCATATAGATGACTTATATACGAAGTATTTTGTATAGCAATAATAACTAATAAAATAATCAATACAAGGGAACATAAATTATGCTGCAGAATAACAAAAGTGAGAAGTGTTTCGTACAACATAATATTAACTTTCAACGGAAAAGGAAAACAAAACAATGAAAGAAAAAAGGTTTATGGAAGGATATAGATGACGAATAAAGGAAAGTCAAAGTACTAAATTATAGTAAATGATATTTAATTGAATTTTGTAATGAGTAAGCTTTATAGGACAGTTGATTTGAAGGGAAAAAATACTTATTGAGAAGTGATGTCATTAGTTAGAAAAGAAAGTGATATTTTGAAAGAAAATTAAAATCTTAAAAGAATGACACATGAGAAACCTACCCTCTCCTCTCTCTATATATTATTTATAATATTATCAAAGTCAACCATTGTTAGGTTTAATTTGAAGCCTACAATATCAAAAATTTTTTCTTCTAAATGTTTACATATAAATTGTTTGTAATTTCCATGTGGGAATCACTTGTGTAATTTAAATTTTATTTTGGTTTTTGTATATTACATTATTTTTTAACACATTCCCTTTACTGTTTTCTAAAATGTATATAATATGAGAAAAAAAAAAAAGGTTCACCAGTGGTTAGAGATAATGAAAAAAAAAACATGGAACAGGGATGAAATGAGAGTGGGAGAACTCGTACTTGTTCACATGTGACCTCTTTTACGGTGTACCAAACTCTTAAGATAGTTACCAATAAAGATTATATTTATTTAGGTAGAAGTTGGAAACGTGTTTTTCGTTTTTTTGGAATTATACATTCTCAAATTTTAAAATGTAAAACGGAGAAAATAATATATTTTCGAGTATTATGTTGACTCTGACAAGTTATCAAAATCAAATTTCAAAGTGTAATGAAAGAATTACAAATTGATTAAAAAATTTATCAGAATTAATTTTTTAATCTTTTTTCTTAACTAAATGATTTAATTTGAATTTCAAATTAAATATAAAAAACCATATGGTGGGGGGTATGATATGATCGTATTTCGTTTACCATTATTAAACATAATAATAAATTTATATTATAAAACACTCTTGATTTGGAACATAATTTCTGAAGTTTTATGTTATTTACAATATATTATTTTAGTCTTTATACGTAGGTTACAGCTCATCTTGAATTGACTTTCATTTATGAGATATTTAGTTCAAAGAAGTGTTTCACTTTTAACTATTAAACATTTTTTTACATGCGAAAAGAACAATAGAAAATCTTTACGATTATATGCTTTTGTGGATTAAAAGGCTTTCAGAAAAAGTTCAGACAGTTTTAAATTACTGTCCGTATTAATCTTTATCTATTTTCCTTTTAAGTATGTTGATTTGTTTATCCAAATTGTCTAGGTCAATTTTTTGCAGGAGGTTTTGTTTGGTATACAAGGAAAAAAATTCCAAAGTATCATATTAAAATCAAATTGGTCTTTACTATTTTATTTATTTCTTAAAGAAAAATGTTACTCATATATAAGTTGTTACCATCTACACTAGTTTGGTCCCGACAGGTAAACATGGTGATATGATGTTAAGCAAACTAATAAGCAAGAGTTTTGATTGTTTTCTTGTAGCATAGTACTGGTTGAGTGGAAATAATTAAAAAATAAATAAATAGAATATAAATAGTTTGATAAAAGAGAAATATCAATAAGAATGTATTTGTTTAATTGTACTCTTACAAGTGTGGAGTAGGTCTTTTTGTTATTATTCTCATAATTTTTGGGTAGTATTTTTGGAAAGTGTATGTGTAAAAATATTACAATCTTAAGTTATTGAGTGTTATTGAAAATTTTTCTTCCATGTCTTAATATCAACTTATTTATAGAATTGAAATGTAATTTATTTTTGAGTTATCAAAACTGGTAGGGAGAGAAAACAATGTTCTCTAAATTTTAAAAATATTATACTTTTAAATATTAAAACAGTTAATATTTCATTGAGAACATTATATTTTGTTAAACTATTATATCTGAATATTGTTATAGTGTGATGAGAGGTGAATTAAAATTTATTATTATTTGTTTTTACGTTCGAATACAGGGTTTTGAATAAATTTGATATGTGAGTATATATTATTCATTATGTATATGATGAAATTTAGAATTTTAAATGTATGATGTAGAATATTTATGATGAAGGATCAAATATTATTTGAGTTGGAATATATGTGAATAATATATTTTAAATATGTTGTGATGTATATAAATTGATGTTATAAATATGAGATGATATGTGAATTGTTATTTTGAAATTGTGTATTAAGTAGCGAAATCTATAATAGAGACACTTCAACTACACTAAGTGTGTTTAAATCACGTAGGTTAAAATCTTGGTTTACTATAAATCTAAAATGTTATGGATTTTGGATATCTTAAACTTACCTTAAACTCAGGAAGCTTAAATATGTTTAAAGGTAAATGTGTCAGTTTATAATAGGATTTGCTTAATACAAGCCATTTGAAAGATTTTAGTAGATATTTCTTACACAAGAAACATGACAAAAAAAGAACAAATAAAAAAGAAATTTCAATGAATGCTAACAAAGGAAAACTCAAAGCTACAGTGGAAGATATTGGATTATTTGCATATGAGTAATTTCTTAATCTTTAGATTAACATGAGAGAAGTTAAAACCTTGTGTTTTGAACTTTAGACATGTTAGAAATATCTTTTTGAGCTTCCAAACTACCACATAAAAGAGTTTATAAACTACCACATATAATTAGTAGTTTGACCCTTCCACTATTTTAAGAGTCTTCTTATATTAATTGAAGCTCTATCAGGCACCACTAATGTAACTTCTCCTAAAGTTATTATTTTTTCAATTATAATAATTACATCTCCTTATATTTAATGAACTACTCATATACACTATCTAATTTAAAGAGATTATCATGTGTTGATGATATTTAGTAGAATTAACTATAGATTAACAAAATGAACTCATTTTTTTTTTATCTTTTTTACACCTTGAATAAACTCAACCTTTATCAAATGAGTCTATTCCATTTATAAACTCACTTTTGAATATTTAATAAAAATTTATTTATGAGTTCATATTTAAGAGTTTCAAAAATTATCTTGTCTTGCTTTAGTTTCTATATGATTTTTTTGTGATAGAATTTTCATACACTTATCTTTTGTTTATTCATTAAAGGTGATTTGTAGCTTAAAATATCTCTAATTTATTAAAATTTTACAACTTTCTAGGATTTACATCATGGGAAAAATATATAAAATTAAAAGTATACTAATTGTGAATATATATTAATGTGAAACAAAATACTAACTTATTTTTTATTGTGATATTTATGGTGTGATGATTGAATTCTTACACCATGATAGATGTGATGGGTTTTACAAAAATGAGCTCATGAGAACAATAATTTATACTTTATAAATGTTGTTTAACTTATAAGTACTTAAATTAATTTAAAACTAAGTTAAATTGTTATTTTCTTTCAGTAATGTCTTAGTACATGTCATTTCAAAATCGAAAAATCATATAATAAATTAGTTTTTTTTGGGGGTTCGTTTATTTAATCATTGATTTTCACACAGTCTATTATTTTTGGACAGAAAATATACGAAAACTTAAAAGTAGGGTAGACATGTAATTAACAAAAAGTTATCTCTTTTTATTTAAACTAAAAACGTAAATTAAAGAATATAATACTTAGGGAGCTGCGGGTAGGATGTAATTATCTGACAACGACATTATTTTAAATCTATTTTATTTTTGTTTGCATTTGTCCATCATAAATTAAATATGTCACGTGTAAGACGAGTTTAAATTGAATAGTTGCCGGAATCGTTTATGCAATTTAAAGCCAGGTCTACAACTGTACACACAAATAAAACCATAAAAGGTTTTAAATTATCAACACAAATCCATCTTCTGTAAACATTTATTTTTACTAGTATTTTTCATGAAAAATAATTCCATGTATTATATTACTGGGTCATAATTTTGATTTCGGGAAAAAAATATAGAAAATAAATTGGAAAAGAAGGATAAAAAAATTATGCAATAAAAATATTTTAAAAATTATGCCATATAAAAAATAAAATACGGGGAGCATTTTATAAAATGAATTTATCTCTTTTCCCCAGACATAGCATAGAGCTTTGCAAGTAAATGTAAAGTTTGACTATGTATGTTAGGTAACAACGTGAGGAGAGAGGTATTGCGTGCCGACAACAAGAAGCGCGTTTGTGGGGTCCACGTCAGCGGCTGAATCACGTTTCCTCGATACTCGTGTCGTGACTCCTTCACAAACAAGCACGTGATAAGCAAGGCTCCAAATATTCCTTTCTTTTTACGCCTTTTTCAGTATCTCCACAACTGTGCCTTTCTACTTTATTTACCTATATTCTACGTGTTTATTTTTTTTTCTTTTACAACAATCATTTTATTTTCTATGTTTTTAGTAAATTAATGAATATTTTTCCAATAAATAAACTCTATACGACGTCATCAAGATTTGAATCACGAACCAGTTTATTCGGATGTTCAAGACCCTCACTTATATACCAATCAATGTTGATTAAAATAACGTGTTTTAATTAATGGCAATATTTTAAATTTATAATTATCTGATTAATCTTGATAACAGTAAATGTAAAAATCGCTAAAATTATTACCATCTCTACCCTAAATTATCTGCAATTTTATTATTGTTTGTAACTTGTCCCAAAATAATTAGTGTTTTCAATTTATAATTATAATTAGTTTTTTTCTAGTGTGTTCTTATGTGAATCGTGTCAATAATAAATGAATGAAATATGTATAATGCATTTATTGAGGGACTAAGACTAGTTTAGTAAAGGTATATAAAATATACACTTATTATTATTAATTTATATGTAAAACAATATAATTTGGAACTAAGTATTTCTAACCATTTAAAGTGGTGCAGTTAATTTAATGTGTTGCATTCATTTCAGTCTCTAGTAAATATTTGATACTAACTAATTTACATCAAATGGGAGGGACGTTAAATAAAGCTGTATCTGAGAATAATAAATTAAATTTGTAAAAAATGTAAAATGCGATTTTTTTTAAAAGCTAAAACATGAAAAAAATGGAAAATAAAGGAGTACCTTCTAGAAAAAAAATAAAAAAATATTAATTATTTGCTAAATATTTTTCGTAGAATATGTTAGTGATGTATCCGTTTTCTGATTTTCCTCTGAAAGATTACCAGTTTTAGCAATTTAGCGAACGTCTATTGCAACGTTTCTGCGGGTCCTCTTTGTTCCGCTATCAAGCCTCGGTTGCATGAGCTGTAAAATAGAGTTTAATAAAAATGTATTAAACGTGGACATTTTATCATTATAAACTTATAAACAAAATTTAAAGTTTTTTTTGAAGAAATTGGTAAATTTATTATATATAATATATTTAATTTGGTGACCTGCTTCTTTTATATTAGTCTTTTAAAGTTATTTCATTTAAATTATTTAATTTTTCAATGTAATTTTGACTGAATTATCTATTATATTTTTTGTAATTTTATTTTAATCTATATTTACGTGACATTATATTTTCTTTATATCATTATAACTGTTTTTTATTTTTATATAATTATATTAAGAGCATGATTGAAAATACATATTACCTTAAAAATAAAAAAATAACAGATAAATATAATTTTATAAAAAAATAATAATTAAAAGAAACCGATGAGATATTATTACTTGTTTATGTATTAAGTTTTTAGAATAAATAGTATATGGATAAAAGACATAATAATGTAAACGATAGCATTATTCTTAGTGGACCCAACAACGGGCCATCACATATTGTGATAAGAAAAAAAAAAAAAAAAAAACACGGGGGATCCGTGTTCTTTATCTCTCTCCTCTTATTTAAGTTTTTGGGAAATACGTAAGAATGTTAATTTTTACAAAATATAAAATTAAACATTTTTCATGTCTTGATTTTTTTTTTCAATTTTATAGTTAAGAGACATTTTTGTAAACAAATTTTGAATATTATTTATAAATGTGATCGTTTTTAAGAGATCTTATAAAATTATTTTGTAAAATAACATTTGTGTCAACTTATAAATTATAAAATAATATTATTTTTAATTAATACGAGATCTTTAACAAATATTTTTAATGAAATTATATATTTATGAATAGTCCAATAACAACCCGATGACAACAAGTGATATAATATGTCAATCAAATTTTATTAGATTAAACTTTGATATTATCTTAAAAAATATATTTTAAATGTAAATCAATCTTACAAAATCTAATTATAAGGTGAGATTTTTCACCCACTATATGAATAAATTTTTTCTTTATTAGATATGAAATATTATGATTATAATTAGGTCCATTAACTTCTTAAAAAAATTTCACCTATAAAGTGTTATAGTTTGAATTATAAATAAAAATTCTGACCAATTTTATATATTAAAATATTTGCATTAAGCATATCTCTTAAACTTTTCAATTACACAAAAAATCAACATAGAACACATTATTTTTTTTTTGCATATTTTGCATAATTGTAATAGATTAGTATTATAAATACTTGTAGAAAAATTATGTGATTACTTAATTTTAGTAAATTTTAACATCGAAATGAAACTATTTTTTGCTATTTTACAATGTACATTGTATATAATCTAAATTTTTATGAAAGGATTAAACATATTTAATTAAATTGTCTTTTTACAAAAGAAAAAGTTATTCGAAGATATTATTCAAATATCAAATATGAAATCCATCTTCTAATATCTTTGAAGAGTTCAACCATAAACAACTATGTTAGTCAATCTTAAGAGTCCAAGATTTTGACTTTTTGGAAAATAAGTTTCGTTCTTGCAAGAAAGATTTATCATTTGAATAACCACCCACTGCTATTGAATGTTTCTAACAATAAACAACCTAAGATATTCTTTTGGACTTTCTTTTTATATTAATTAGAAGAAATATAAACACAGAGATGATGGCAAAAAATAATGTTTCGACGAAAGTTCATTATAGATATTAAAAAACAAACACTAACCTTAGGGAATATCTGTAAATAATTGATATGAATATTTATTTCCTGAACATATAAATATTATAGTATCTAATTTGCGGATAGTTATTATATGTTGTTTTTAGTGATTTGTATTTGGATATTTAAAATAAACTTAGTAATCAAAAGAAAGTTATTAATAAAAACCAATAGCAATTGAAATAATAATTTAAAATTTGATTTTTGTAAATTTTAATTGTAATTTAAATTTATGATTTTTTTTAAATTTATAATTAATCAATTTAAATTTATCTTTTATATAAAAACTAAATTTATTCGTATTAATATTATATACTTTTATTTAAATTATACTTTAAAATTAAAATTTTATTTAAGTTTATCATTTAAAGAATTATTTTTAAATAATCTTATTTCAAGTTTTAAAAGAATAGAAAACGAACAAATTTCTGCACCTATCCATAACATCGTATATATATATATATATATATATATATATATAAAACAAAACTGGTGGATAGTATTCATGTATATAATCGCGATTAATTTAAATTTTATCAATCGTGCTTAGTTTATTTTTAAAGTCATATTATTGAAAATTGATTCAAGGTAAATGATGTTTTCTTCCCGCGATAAAGTTTTTCCCATTGCACAGGTCAAACTATGCTTCTGTTTTTGTTTTTGGTTCTATGATTATTGTCTGTCTGATTAATTTGTACACATAAGTATGATTAAACACAAATTTTTCGTAATACAAATTGTTTTCACATGTGAAAACATCTTATCTAACCATTATATGAGCCACAAAAGTCATACCAACCGAAACTGGTTTACACCGAAAACACTATATTCTCCTTGTAAACACCTCAAATTTTATAGATATTTTGAATAAACAGTGTTTATTAGCAGTTAGAAGTATTGATAACACGTGTTTTATATTTTTATATTTATGTGGAAACCTAAATTTTTTTGTTTGAGGGTTTTGTGTGGCGTGGTTGAGGAAGAGATTTGCGGAGGAAAAATAAAGAAAAGAGGATGATGGAACAAGAAGTTGGGACAGCAATGACTTGAATTTCCACCAACTTTGAATAGTCTTAGGAAAGGGCCAAACATGCATCAAAATTGACTTCATTTAAAACCAACCAATGAGAGCCACCTACTTTAATCCACACTCCAATCATGGTCAACTAGAAACGTGTTCATTGAAAGAGGATTTACTTTTCTTACCATAGACCTAACCCTAGACATAATCTTCAAAAGATTATTCCTTCATTCAGTCCTAAATTCGAGTATTATAAATAAAAATAATAATTAAAATGAGAGGCCATAATTTATTTTAAGTACGAGCCAACATCTAAATTTAAAATATATATATATATATATATATATATATATATATATATATATATATTCCTAGAAATGGATATTTGGTTGATGTAAATATCTAATGTGAGACCGATTTTAAATATCTAAGATTGATTTTGGTTAATAATGGATTTATCGTTCTCGATTTTTGAATTCGGTTTGGGAATATTTGAGTAAGAAAGTTATGATGATCAAGTTATATTTTTTGTTTTAGTTAAAAAGTAAAAGAAATAATACTCTTTTACTTTTTTTTTTTATCAAAAATGTACTTTAGGTCTATCTCAATCTTACAAAATCGATTTGTAAGGTGATGTTTGTACTCATTTTATAAACTAATGAAATATCTCATCTCTAGTCGATGTAAGATCTCCAACACACTCACCTCACGTCAAGACTCCTCAACTCGAATGTAAAACTTATATATAAAGGTAGTCCGATAGCGGGTGACTCAATAACCTTGTTAAGATAGACTCTGATACCATATCAGAAGTGAATTTTAAGCCTAACTCAATTTTATAACTGACTTGTAAGATAAAGTCTACACCCACTATATAAACTATTGAAATGTTTCGTCTCTAGTCAATGTGAAATCCCAAACACTTTTGGAGGATACTCCTCTATTTATAGGAATAGTGTTGAGTTATATTATTAATAAAATCCATAATTAATATATTTTTAATAAATCTCAATTATTTTACTTAAGCATCTAACTATAAATTTAACATTTTCAATTATAAAGCATGTCTTGTACTCGATATTTTGAATTATATCACACTGCATATCATTTGTTGGATCTTATATTATAAATTTAACTACATAAAATAAGGAAAAAAATGTTTTGATAATATAAAATTATAACTTATTTTCTTAACATAAGGTAAATATCGCAATCTTTTTTTCAGATATGATATAAATAAAAAGTAATTAAAAAACTCATTCTTTGACGTAATTTACGTAAATTTTATTTAACGATAAATAACATTAGAGATGTATCAAATAATGCATTACTACTATTTTGCTCAAACTTACTAGTTAAGACGCAATACTGATAACATCATATCATTAATATCTACAATGTTTTAACTGTACATATTAATAAAATTAATAGTTATTTTTTATAAATTTTTTACTAATTTTTTTTGGTGATTTTTTTAAAACGTCTGTGTTCTGCTTATTAAACTAAATGAAACTTTTATTTATCCTAACAATATGATTTTTTTTATCAGCATCCCAGCTATATGATAATAATACCCAGGATGATTAAGTTAATAGGAAATTATGTTAGAAAAAAAAAAAACCTTCAAGAAAATAATCATTATCGATTTTCCAACAAAATATACGTTCTTAACTTTTTGTCTAACTATCTTCTCGTTCCATTTTCTAAGCAACTGTTTTCTTTTCTTCTCCAAGCATTTTATGTTAATACACTTTTTTACATATCTCATTCACTAATGTAATAAATATTTGAAATTTTTTTATTCACTAAAACGGTTAAACTATCTCTCTTTTTTGAATTTGAATAACTTTTTAGAGCAAATTTTAGGTGTTGCATTTCTACGAGACAATTTTAACTACTTTTTTAAGAAGCCAATTTTATAACCATTTTCCTTAAGATTTTATCCTTTTCAATATATCATTTTAAATATCTTTTAGATCTAAATTTAATTTCAGTGTATTTTTTTTAAACAATAATTAAAAATAACGTTACATCGTATTCAACAGAACGCATATGTTCAAAATATTAATTTACAATAAATTTTAATTATATTCTAATTTTTAATATTGGAATATTTATATTTATAAATTTGATTTATATAAAATAATTTATTATTCATTATGATACTCTAGTCCAAATACTAGTAATTGATGTGAGTGAATACAAAATCATCTTTTTAAGATTTTAAGTTCAACTTCTGCAGAAGAGAAAAAAAAAACGTATTTGAAAGGAAATATCCTACTAAAACAATCAATAAGTTCTTAAATGAAAATTAGACATCTATCAAATTATATATGGTAAATTTTTTTAGTATTTGTTGCAGACACAAATAAATGAGAGATACTATTCAAAATTAACATTTTTTCAAGTAAGAATGTTTAACGTAAATTAAAAACCCATATTGGACCATATATTTTAACTAGTTTATGACTTGATTATTTGACTCATTGATAATGTTATTTAATTAAAATGGAGGTGTTAAATAAATAAATTTATCTCATTCGTGAATGACTTATTTTATTTTATTTTTATCGTTAGTTACTCTTTTCTGAACATCTTTTTAAGGTACGGTTCCACAATGCATATGAAAATGCGACATCTCCTTAAAATAAGATTTATTTTTTTTATTCACCAAAATTAAACATATATTACAAAGTTTAGAATAACTCTGCTGTTAAATTAATTAAATTAAATCTTCTACTAGATATTTAAAAACTTTAGTTTATCTTGTTGTGAAATATCATTATTTTTTATATATTTATTTGATTTAATTTTCATTTTAATATTTAATCTATATAATAAACGGTGTCGTTTTCTTTAAGATAATAAAATTTCGTAATTTTATTTTGTTTATGGAAAAAGGTATTTTTGATACCACTGTTAATAAATTCCATTTACTTTACAACTTACTCTTTTAATAAAATATTATATTATAATAAAATAATAATATATAGGGTTGGTAGGTGATTGGACAAAGCAACAGTAGTTGTAAATGTATCATCGTTCTTTATTTATAGTCTAAAGTTGATACTGAAACTGGAAAATTAAATGAGCACCTCACTCCAACTAATACAGAAACTTAAATTGAAAAAATATAAAAGTTGTAAACATTTAACAAAACAAATTCTTTCAATACTAAATGGAAAAAACTAAAATTTATAAATAAAAAAAAGCTTAATTAAGGTGATAATAACAGCAGAGGGTGCAGGAATTGTAAATATGGAAGAAGTTCGTGCTGGGGTTTTGAAAACATCTACTCAAATCTATTATCATTGAGAAAATCAAGGAGAGGTCGAGTAGTTGGAAGTCTAAAATGTTATCCATGGCTGAGAGAGTGAGCTTAGCTAAATTTGTAATTCAAGCTCTTCCCTCCTAGGTTATGCAGATTACGTAGGAAAACACACACTGTAGTAGGTGATTTCAACAAGGCTTTCTTCATCAAATTTAGATGGAAATTTGTCACCTAAAGAGATATAATTTCTAAATTATGAAATCAATTTACCTTCATATTTCTTATAAGAAAACTGACAATAAATTCTATTGAATTGGAAAAAGTAAATGCCTTTTTAATATTTTAAGCTTTTCATTTTTATTGTCCTAGCTTCTTCTTCCATATAGAGACAGATCGATCTCTGTCAAATATTAATCACACTCTATTGTTCTTATGAGATTGAATCTCAAAACTTGAGAAAGTGTTTTAAGAAACTATCAAACGATGGTTAGGCATTAGAGGCATTCTGGTTTCTTAGATCAACGGTACTTTTTACTATGAATAATTTAAGTTTAATATCCAGAGATCATGGCAAAATTTAGTTCCATTAAGTAAAATCTTTAGTTCTTGATGATAAAATAATGAAGTTGAAACAGCTTATCCTATTTAACAGAACTTATTGGATATCATATATCATACTTACCTCTTTTTCTCTCTCATTAGATATCAACTATGTTTTGGGTGTCCAAATATAGTTTTTGCTTCCTACATGTCGACATTTTCATGTATATATTTTGGAAAATACCTCCTCATCATTTAAAGATTTTGATCCTTGCAAGAGATATCTGAATGATCAGTACTTTCGTTCTTGTAATTTAAAACATGCAAGAGTTTGGTATTTCTATTGTTGGTACTTCCTATAAAATAGTGAAACATGTGGATTTACACCAATAGAAACATGAATACTTAGAAACATGCAATACTAGTAACATACTATAATTATCAGCGAAGGATATGATTATAATGGTTTTAATCAGCTCTTGACTTGTTCAACAAAATCTCCAATCTTCCCTAGAGGGCCCTCTCATTGTGAGGTTCTCTTTGCACTCTTCCAAAAGAGACCCCCTCACCATGCATGCATGCAGGGGTCACAAGAACAAACAAGGGAAAAACGAAAAAATAGCAGAAGCAATGACCCCAAAAAAAAATCACAATCACAATCACATTCCTTTGTTGTGAACACGCCCTGAGGCACCAAATTTTGAGCAAAGTAATGGCCATAGCTCCGGCAATAATTCTCCAGCCAACTCTCATGATCATCGTCACTTTGCCTGTGATATATTCCATGACAGAAGCTGAAGCTTTGGTGAGTCTCAAAAGCACTTTCTCCAACGCTGAGCTTTTGGATGGTTGGGTGGCTGATTCTGCACCTTGTAGTTTAGAAGATCAATGGGAAGGTATAGTTTGCAACGATGGCCTTGTCACGGGGCTTCGCCTTGGAGGAATAGGGTTAGTCGGGGAAATACACGTTGATCCATTGCTTGAACTAAAGGGTCTTCGAAGTATTAGCCTTAACAACAATTCTTTCACAGGATCCATGCCAGAGTTCAACCGAATAGGGTTCTTGAAAGCCTTGTTTATTCAAGGAAACAAGTTTTCTGGGGATATTCCTCCGGAGTACTTCCAGGGAATGAGGTCTTTGAAGAAAGTGTGGCTTTCTGATAACCAATTCACGGGGAATATTCCAAGTTCATTGACCCAAGTTCCTAGTCTTTTGGAGTTGCACCTTGAAAATAACCAGTTTAGTGGAGTCATTCCTGATTTGAATAACCCATCATTGGAAAAATTAGATCTTTCCAACAACAAATTGGAAGGTGCAATTCCAGTTAGTTTGTTGAAATTCAATGAGAGCACATTTTCAGGGAATTCTGGTCTTTGTGGTGAGAAGGTTGGCAAACCATGTGAACCGCCAACGGTTCCAAGTCCTGCTCCCATTGAAGCATCAGATGCACAAGATAATGTTGGTGATGCGCCTGTGCCACATAGTAGTACCCCATGGGAGGTTACTGGCATTATAGTAGCGAGTGTAGTGCTTGTCTCAATAGTTGTATTTTTTATTGTGAGATCAAGGAGAAAGAAGGAGGAGGAGAGCTTTGAAGTGCTTGAAAATGATGGTAGTGGTGGTTCAGTGGAAGTTCAAGTGACAGCACCGGTGAAAAGGGATATGGAAGCAAGTACAAGTACATCAGTTAAAAAATCCACGTCCAGAAGGGGATCTACATCTTCTCAAAGTAAAAGCGTTGGAGAACTTGTGATGGTAAACGATGAGAAGGGTGTGTTTGGGTTGTCAGATTTGATGAGGGCAGCCGCGGAAGTGCTGGGAAATGGAGGCTTTGGATCTTCTTACAAAGCCGTCATGGCTAATGGAGTGGCAGTGGTGGTGAAAAGGACCAGAGAGATGAATTTTATGGAAAAAGATGCTTTTGATGCTGAGATGAGGAAGCTTACATCGCTTAAACACTGGAATATATTGACCCCTTTAGCTTATCATTTCAGAAAGGATGAGAAATTAGTGATCTCTGAGTATGTTCCCAGAGGCAGTCTACTGTTTTCACTGCATGGTGAGCCTTCTTTTTCTAAAGTTCTTCAACTCAACAATTTCAAATGGACAGAACTTAGACATTAGTTTCTTTTGCATTAACTAAGATTAAATGAGTTTGTTCATGCCAAGAGAAAGAAGGGAGAGTGAGAATCTCTAAATAACAGCACTAAATCCCTTAACTTCGAAAATTATCATAGAACTTACGTAGATAGTAAGCATGCAATATATGTTGTGTTATTTGCAGGTGATAGGGGACGATCGCATGCTGAACTAGATTGGCCTGCACGTATGAAGATTGTGCATGGAATTGCCGAAGGGATGCGTTATCTTCACAAAGAACTTGCATCCTCGGATCTCCCACATGGCAATCTAAAGTCCAGCAACGTTCTTCTGGGACCAGACAATGAACCAATGCTGGTAGATTACGGCTTCAGCCGCATGGTTAACCCTTCAAGTGCTGCACAGATACTATTTGCTTACAAGGCACCAGAGGCAGCACAACATGGCCAAATTTCACATGGCTGTGATGTTTACTGTCTTGGGGTTGTGATACTCGAGATACTCACTGGGAAATTCCCTTCTCAGTATCTTAGCACTGGCAAGGGTGGAACCGATGTGGTGCAATGGGTTGAAACAGCAATCTCTGAGAGGAGGGAGTCAGAAGTGGTTGATCCTGAGATTGCAGGGTCTAGGAATTTGCTTGGTGAGATGGAGCAACTCCTGCACATTGGTGCTGCTTGTGCTGAGAGTAACCCTCAGCAACGGTTAAGCATGGAGGAAGCACTCAGAAGGATAGAGGAGATAAGATCCGAGGGTGGCCATGGCCAAGAATCAAGAACAATAGAGGTGTTTCCATCTCATGCAGATTCAGAGGAATTTGAGAACCAAGGGCGTTTTGACCGCTCACAGAGGAGACGTGGAACAAACAGCTTCGGAAGTGAGGGTAACATTGAACTTGGCAGCTCCTAGGTAACAGATTTAGAATTTTTTCATGGGAAAAACAATGTGTCGTGTGTGGAAGTGTGTTGTTTGGTACATACCTTAGAATTTTGAAGTTATAGATCAGGGACATGTATAAATTTTTATGATACTTAAGTTTACTCATATATCAGTTATAGGACTAAGCTTTCCTTTTGTTTTGTAAATTTTTTCAGCATGCAAAAATATCCACTCCCTCTCTCACTATAGTATCATTGGTTACATAATTTAAATTTAAATTACATTGGTTATGTAAGAACCAATAATTGTTTACTCCAAGTCAATATTCCAATACATTAGACATATGAAAATGTTATAAAAATAATAATGTCAGCTTTCTAAAATTGTGAACTAACATTAAATTTGATAATTTTATAAGAGTTAAAGTTATATTTAAGTTTTGGAATATGTATTGATATATAAGAGGCGACCAAGGGTGAATTTTCATATTTCCATGGTAAAAACATGAGTGGATAAAGACCATACCCAATGTTACTTGAAAAGGATTAAAGAGAAATTTTGTTTGAAAGAAATTCCACAGTTTTTGCACGTGTCTAAGCCTAGAAGGAAAATTAAAGATAAGCATAAGAGAATTTTATTTTTTTCACTTCCATATTTTTTCCAAATTTTTGAAATTTTAAAATCTTTACACTTAAATACAATTTATAAAAGAAATAATACAAAATATCATTTTTTAGGTGTTTTACAATTAATAATATCCAAAATACTTAAAAAATAGTTAGATTACAGTGATACATTTTCGAATTCTCATTTTGAAAATATGTTTCTTTTAATGAATCTGAAATGCTAAATTTAATTTTTAATACCTTCTAGGTATTATTTTTTAGAAAGTATAGGAATTTTGAAAAGTTATTTTTGTCATTTTATCAATGGAGATATGGAAAAAGCAATTTGTCAGAAGTAGTGAGTGCAATAAACGAACCGCTGTTACTTCTTCCACCCCTCCATTTTTGAACTTTTACCCCACAATTGGATTAAATAACTGAATTAGTTTCTCTCTAACTGTACCCTACTATCACGTTAGTTTCTCTCTAACTGTACCCTACTCTCTAACTGAACTCTTATCCTATTATGAAAAACATGTTCTGGAATGTGTTTCATAAATTTTAAAAAATTGTTTGGAAAAGTTTTTAAAATCGATAATTTAGAAATCACTTTAAAGAAGGAATGCATTTCCAAAAATCTTATCCTATTCTGAAAAATGTTACAGAATGCATTTCATAAATTATGGGAAAATGTTTTGAAAAAATTTCAAAAACACATAATTCAGAAGTTACTTTAAAGAAGAGTAAAATAATCATTTTGAAAAATTATTTAAATGCAGGTTCAAATTGAGGGGTGCAGGAAGCAATTTTCTAAACCAACTGAACCAAGTTGGAGTAACTTTTTGAGACCACAAAAAAAGTTAGCCCATTTCAAACGGGTCACAAAGAGTGCAAAGTGGCGTGTGTTAGTTCACAACCACGTGTAGTACCTCTATAATTGCTACATGCACCTTTTTATTACACTAAATTTTTTAAATTTTTACATTTTGTAGAAAATGCTATTCAAAATGTATTAAAATAAATTTAGATTATATATTAAATTTTAGAAAAATTATATTTCAAAAATCTAAAATTAATTTTTAACTATTATGAGTTGCTGACTCTGAAATACTTGACAATAAAATTTCTCATCACGAAATAATTTTTTTGAAAAAATTTAAAATATATTTAAGACCATAGCAGAAAAAAAATTTTAATTCTAGGCTTTTTCAAAGATGAGTTCTTAATTACTTCTGTCGGTGAAGGTAATCTATTCATGTTTTTCATATAAGGGAGCTGGGTATATTGTTGCAGAAACTGTCATTTCCAAGTTTCATGCTCAGTTACTGTTGCAGAAACTGATTTAGGAAAGTTTTTCAGAAAACTAAAATGTTTTGCTATTTAGAAGTAACATTGTAAAATATGTTTTTAATTGTTTTAGAAAGTTTGTCTGAAAGTTGGAAGAAAGAGGAGAGATTTGTTTTGGTTTGGTGAATGAATAAAAATGGAGAAAAGGACAAAACTTGATATTTAATAATAATGATGTTGCTTAAGTCAACCATATGCTAATGTTCACAGCATACTACAGCTGGAAGTTCATTGAAATTCATAATTAAATTATTTAACTGTTAATTAACTAATAATTAATTAATGAATTAATTATGAGTGTGAGCATGCATATCCTGGCATACAACAATAACCCACACTCACTCACTCCTCCATTCTGATTCTGCAAATTTGGATATTCCTTATTATCTGTACTTCAAATCTGTCACAGAATTTTTAGGTTCCATACCATTAATAACACTTTCATCATCTCATTATTTTCCAAATCTCCATACTTAAAAAATAATTTCTTAATACTATTTTTTTTTCTAAATATGTGCACACTCCCCCATAATCATTTGAAACTTTGTTTTTTCCTTTCCTCTTTCAATTACTTTTTTTTCATATATATTTCCTAATCAAATTCATCACCGACTATAATTAATTATTTTAATTTATATTTATCAGGCATAAAAAAATGGCATCAATGCTTCAACTTTTTCTTAAATTATTGTATCAAACAGCTTTAATTTTTCAACTATGCAATATGCGTGTAATAGTAATCAGTGTTGACTTTTATTCTGGCTTTTACTAAATGGATAAAAAGTCACGTATTCTACTTTTTTAAGTAATGATAATAGTAATTAATGGAATAATAATTTGTATTTTTACTGTATGGGACAGGCTGACATGTTGTACTTCTAGAAGTTTCGTCCAAATTAGTGAAATTTCACCAAAATTTAGTGGCAATATCTTCAAATGATTTGGTTGCACCACCACTCGTGCAACTCTAAATTCTCAACCATTTTGTCATTTTGTTAGTAAAAAAGAATTTTGTTGCAGGATTAGAAGGCCTTGAGGTTTGAACCCATGCTACACAAGATTCCTGAAACAAATATTTTAAGAAAAAAGAGTAATAATTTTGTGGTGACCATACTTGTAAAATTGTAAGAAAATGTGTTTGCTCCCTCCCATGGCAGTGGTATTGATTATTTAAATGTGTGAATATTCCTTTTACATGAAAATGCACATGTCATTCAAATTCAATATGTGGTGAAGAGGAATAAGTGGTGATGAAAAAATATTTTGTAACATGGGGACTAGGGACAACCCTAAGGCCAAGACGTGCTTAGCTAGCTTCCAATGTGCATTTCTGTAATACACATTATACAAATTTTATTCAACTCACCCTTAGTTGCACCCAATTCAAATTTAGGATCATGACTCTTGTGTTTGCAAAACCTTTTCAAACATTATTGTACCATTCATTTTCCCAAAACTAAGATGTCCTATAGATTAACTCAACAATATAACAAGAAATAAACTATTATTATTATTATTATTATTATTATTATTAATTACATTGAATTTGAATATATTTTCACAAAAACATACCTTTCTTGCAAATATTTCTCCTTTGTCCTTTATTGAGTACTTTCTTTTAAAAGTTTAAATATGATTAAGAACATGATAAATATAAACATATTATTATTATTTATTTATATTTCTAAAAGGTTTCAATTGGTTTTTAATTGGTTTTGTTGGAATTTTCAATAAAAAAAGGTAGTATATCAATAGGACTTATTTCTACATTTTGTCAACAAAATTTTCACTATCAAATCTTCTGAATCAATATTAAAAGTGACAATTTTTAGAGTTATAATTGTTAGATGGAACACTTATTATAAGATTAAAAACTATAATAATTAATAAGGTTATAATTCTTTATATTTAAGAACTTAATAGTTTAAGTGTTATAATTTGATTGTGACTTGATCTACTTAACTTTCATTAGGAGGTTGATGTCATCTATAATAATCTCTCCCTCATTAATTGTTATGTAACCGAATTCTTGAATTATGACTTAGTCCACTTAACCTAGGCTAAAGGACAATTGTACAACCTATAATAATCTCTTATTGAGTAATTGTTCTACTAGGAATCAAACTTATAACCTTGACTCTGATACCAATTGTTAAATTGAATGTTTACTAAAAGGCCAAAAACTATAGCCATTAGTCAAGAAATATAACTTTTTAATTAAAAATATAAAAGTACAATGTCACAATTTGATTATAACTTTACCCACATGAAAAATTGATGATTCTAAATCAAAGAAAACAAAATAATAAACAAAATTTGTAAACCTACTAAGATGTGTTTAAAACTCTAAACTTTAGGTTTGTTTCATCTTAGCAAACTATAAAAAAAAATGGAATGCAATTAGTTACAATATTGACAAAAACCCTTTACCATAAAACGAGTTCATTATTTTGATTTGCACACTCACAGTCAAGTTTATCATCCATAGTAGTAAACAAAATATGCGCATAAGGTAAAAAACAAAAAAAACAAACCATTTGAATAAAAAACTAAATTGATTTTGTTTTCTTTTTCTACATGTAAGATCTTACACATTTTTGGTAAGAAGCTAAACTATTGAAAGAAACATTCTTTCACAAAGAAGAAACGATTTTTCATACTTACTTTTTTTAATGAATAAAGACACTCTTTATATGGCATGAATATGGTCATGAGAAGGCATCTCCTTCAAAATACAACTTTTTTTCTCTATGACAAAACTAACCTCGTAATAAACTTTATTTGATTTTATGTATGACATGTATGGTCACATGTATGGTGATAAAGATGAAAATTTTGTCGTATGTTGATAATCATGCAAACATGTTTATTATTGAATGTATTGTATATGCAGGTTGCGTTATTATTTATTTATTTTTTCTGGTGTTTAAATCATAGAGAAAGAAAAGGATAAGAAGGTAATGCCGTAATAGAGATTCGTGGGAACAGGACTTGACTCAATTTAATTCCTCTTACAAACTATTGGCTTTCAAAACCTATCCATCAATGATTTTGATTAAGACCCTTCTCTATTCTATCATTGATAGATACTCTTTGCCTACCCACCAATAAATATCAACTTTCATGTTATGAAATTTACTATTTACCTTTTCATTCTAACTTTTTTGATCTTTTATGAGTATTCATAGATGTGCAAAATGTTGGGCTTTGTGGAGGCTTGATTTGAGTTAGGTCCAATTAGACAGTAACCCTAGTTTCTCCCTATAAATACACAACTTGTATTTGTAATCTTTAGCAATCACAAGTGAATAAAATTCTTCCTGTTGCACGTGGATTAGGGAAACCGAACCACGTTAAATCTTGTGTGTTGCCCGTGTTCCGTTCTTTCTTCTATTCCTTGCAGATTATTTGTGTGTGTTGTTTGTTTAAGAATCATCACAAAAGACAATATAAATTTAACTAAAATCAAATAATAAAGTTATATTGTTATAAAGTAAAATTTTGCATGTATGTAACTTTTCTTTTTGAGAAAAATATTAATACAAGTGTATATGCCCCTTTATACTACATTTTTTACCGTTACAAGTTATTTCACAATTGTTATTTTATTTCTCAAATTCCAATATTATTTTCTAAAAAAATTATGTACACACTATAATTATTTTATCTAAATATATTTAATTTTTCTTTTGTATTAATTATTGTGTACTTTAACTTCAAAGATGGTTTCACAAATAATTTTGTCGTGTATCATGGCTAGTAGTGCTGTTTAGATACTCTTGAAGGAGGAGTTGTGTGCTACTCAAATTTAATGATAATTAAGGCTAACTAATTTTATTTAAAATTAAGAGTCGCTTACATTTAAAAGAGTTAAGAAAAGGACAGTTAGTATAAATATTGAAAAAAATCACAATCTGAGATTTAAAACAAAATAAATGGATACAGTATCCTATAACCTTGTAAAAATATTAAATCTTTATGGTAAACCTAGTTCATATTTGGAATAAAGCGAGTAATCTAATTAAAATATAATGATAATATAAAAGGTGTTAACAATGTCATTTAATTATTAGTTGTGTATGATACAATTATTGATTTTTTACAATAATCATAAGTTATATTTAAAGTGATTTTTTTAATTGATTCATTATATATAAAAACTGATTGTATATTAAAATGCCAAATTCTAAAATAAAACTGATAATATAAAAAGTGAAGAAAAGAAGATAAAGTGCATGTTTTGATTTGATGTGCTGTATTTAATGTATTATGAATATGCTCAAGCACAACCCATTTAATAGTCGTGAAAGACATTAGGAAATTCCCTTTTTTTATAGTTATTATTGAATTAGTCTTTAAAATCATTAAATGATTTGAAATATTTCTGCACTTTTAAAACTCTTTTAGGAATTCTAACTTATTGTTGAATAATCTAAGACTGACTGTAATATGCTTAAAAGATGAAACTATTATTGTTTTATAAGATTATTTGCACTAATCGTAAGAAAAAACATAATCTTTTTAAATAAAAATAAGAGTTAATTATACTTTAACGGAAATCAAGATGGTTAAACATATAATACTGGTCAGTTAAAACAATTCGTCTGTTTCTATATTTTGTTTTCTCTTTTTGCAAATTGGCATTTTCCATATAAGTTACATGTTTAATACCAAGAATATAAGTGAATTTTCATAAATTAAAAGAGTAAAATAACCTACATTTAATGATTTAAAACTTTTGGTTATAACGGCATTAATTAAATTTTGTGTGACAGAAGAAGATGATGATTGATAATGTCTGTAATGGCACTGTGTGGTGGAATGAATGTACGAATCAATCGCTTCTGAAAACTACCAACCCCGCTGCTCCTCATTACTCATTACTCATTACTAACCCAACCCACATACTCTATAAAAAGGTCACTTTTTTCCAACATGGGTTTAAGGATCTTAACTTCAGTTCCAAACTCATAGTAACATGTCTGTAAGTACAAATCGAAAGTAAACACCAATTTCACTTACAATGTTTTTGGGCTATTAAATCAGAAACCCTTTCTAGTGTCAGTCTAGAAAAGGAAAAGGAATAACATAGTGGTAGTTGCCACCAGACAAAGTGGGAAACTAAAGTAACAGTCAAAAACATCTGATACAACAACATAAAAGAGACACAAACGAGGATCATACATAGGCAGCAGAAAATTAGAATCCAACTCAATTTAGAAAGTAAGAAAATACAGAGGAATCGGGTTAATTAAGGTGAAAAAGAGAAAAAATTGACAAAGATTGGAACGGCGGCGTTTAAAAAGTCAAATGAGTAATGCAATGATATGTGGTAAGAGTCCAACGCTACTTGCTCAACACAAGTCTCTTTCTTTCTCTTCGTTTCGTTTTTCCATTTTTCCCCAAAAGCCAACCTTTTTCCACACCTCTCTCTTTCTCCATTATTCCAACAAAACCCATTTCTTTTTTTTCTCTCTCTCTCTCTCTGTCTCCGCCGGTTCATAATGGAGAGCCTCCCGCTCGAGACGGCGGAGAAGATCATTTTGCGGTGGGACTCGACGGCGTCCGAGGACGCCCGCGACAAGATGATATTTTCCGGCGACCGGGACGAGGCGGATCTCTACCTGCAAGCGGTGGACGAAATCCAGAGGTCGCTCTCGTCCGTTTCGGTGTCGGAGAAAGTGAACTCGGCCATTCAGATCGCCATGGCCCGCTTAGAAGACGAGTTCCGGAACATCCTCATCTCTCACACCAACCCTTTTGACCCCACCACCGAAGACGAAGCCTCGCAAACCCTTGACCCTCCTTCTTCCTCCTCTTCTCCCAAACACCCTGATAACGACGAAAGCGACGACGTGAGCCAAACCTCTCTCCTCCGTTTCAACAGCGACGGCGCTGCTTCCTCCGTCACCGGCAGCAGCTACCGCTCCACCAGCAGCATCCGCGAGATCGATCTCATCCCCTCCGACGCCGTCTACGACCTCCGTTGCATCGCCGAGCGCATGGTCTCCTCCGGCTACTTGCGCGAGTGCATCCAGGTGTACGGCAGCGTCAGAAAATCCTCCGTCGACGCCAGCTTCCGCAAACTCGGAATCGAGAAGCTCAGCATCGGCGACGTGCAGCGCCTCCAGTGGGAGCAGCTCGAGAACAAAATCAGACGCTGGATAAGAGCCGCGAAAGTCTGCGTCAGAACGCTCTTCGCCAGTGAGAAGAAGCTCTGCGAGCAAATCTTCGACGGAGTTGGAACCTCCATCGACGACGCTTGCTTCATGGAGACTGTGAAGGGCCCTGCGATTCAGCTCTTCAACTTCGCCGAGGCGATCAGTATCAGCCGGAGGTCGCCGGAGAAGTTGTTCAAGATTCTGGATTTGCACGACGCGTTGACGGAGTTGATGCCGGATATTGATGTGGTGTTTGATTCGAAGTCCTCGGAGTCGATTAGGATTCAGGCGGCGGAGATTTTGTCGAGGCTGGGCGAGGCTGCGAGGGGGATTCTGTCGGAGTTTGAGAACGCTGTGCTTAAGGAACCCTCTAGGGTTCCTGTTCCTGGTGGGACGATTCATCCTCTGACTCGGTATGTGATGAACTACATAAGTTTGATCTCTGATTACAAGGTTACTTTGAATGAGCTTATAGTGTCAAAGCCATCCACCGGGTCTAGGTATTCGGGTGATCCTGGGATACCCGATTTGGATTTGAGTGAGTTTGAGGAGAAGACCCCTTTGGATGTGCACTTGATTTGGATTATTGTGATATTACAATTCAACTTGGATGGGAAGAGTAAGCACTACAAGGATGCGTCTTTGGCTCACTTGTTTGTGATGAACAATGTTCACTACATTGTGCAGAAGGTGAGGGGGAGTCCGGAGTTGAGGGAGATGATAGGGGATGATTATTTGAAGAAGCTCACCGGAAAGTTCCGGCAGGCGGCGACGAGCTACCAGAGGGCAACGTGGGTGAGGGTGTTGTATTGTTTGAGGGATGAGGGGTTGCATGTGAGTGGGGGTTTTTCATCTGGGGTGTCAAAGAGTGGTCTGAGGGAGAGGTTTAAGGCTTTCAATGCCATGTTTGAGGAGGTTCACAGGACTCAGGCGGTTTGGTTGATACCGGATTCACAGCTCCGGGAGGAGCTGAGGATATCGATATCGGAGAAGCTGATTCCGGCATATAGGTCGTTTCTTGGGAGGTTCAGGAGCCACATAGAGAGTGGTAGGCATCCGGAGAATTACATAAAGTACAATGTTGAGGACCTTGAGGATGCTGTTTTGGACTTTTTTGAAGGGGTTGCTGTTTCGCAGCACTTGAGGAGGAGATCTGAATGATGATGGAATGGAGTGAGTGAAGTGAAGAAGTGAAATGGATTATTGCAACTTAGAAGCTAGGACATATTCTTTTAATTTTTTCCCTGGAGCGTTCAGGTAATTGAGTGCTGGCCAATCTGAGGTTGCTCAAGCTCTCGGGTGGGTGCTCCTCCAACAAGGTTTACTACCATGATCCATGATTGTCGGGAAAGAGAGATTAAGATTCCCTAATCTTGTGTTGAAGTTTGGTGTGGCTTGAGAAAAGCCAAGTAGCTCCGTCACCCTGAATGCTGCTGCCTGTAAGCACGTTATTTGATTTCTCACCACATTCTAGATTTTGTTTCATTTGTTTATATTGGAATTTGTTGTACGCGTGTTTTTTTTTTTTCTTAATTTTCTCTAAGGTGGAAAAAGGGCGGTTACTTTTGTAGCTTCAAATGACTTCTATACAATGTGATAGTTTTGCACTACATGCTTTGTCTTATTCTTAAATCTTAGTCCTAGATACATTTCATCTTTAGGCACCTGTATCTTCTGTTTTTTCTTATATCTAAGAGATTCATGTGGAAAACAGAAAAGTATTAGATATATAGTAGAAACACCATAACACGGGAATTGCTGATATGTTGTGAGTATGCTAAAAGACCTTGCTTCAATAAAGAATCCTGCCACATTTGGTTACCAAGTAATGTGTACACAGCTTTATAGCTCTTGATAAGTGCATCTGATACCAGCAATTCTTGGACGCCATATTATTTGTAATTGGATAATCGTTGCTGAATTTTCCTTCTATCTTTCATGGACCAATCAGTTACTAATTACCTACTATTTACAAGGGTTACAGTTTTATTGGAAGGTTGCGTTAGGTTCATTCTGAAAGGAGGTCAATATTTAGACACCACTTTAATTACACAATCCTTTGCATCACTTTCCGTCAAGAGTAAGCTTATTTTACAGTACAGGAATATGAAGAATCAATAAACAGGATTTTCATTGAAAACTTGAAATCATGATGTGGTGTTTGAGGAACATTAAATGTTACATTTTGTTGTGAAAGTTTTGGGATACCAGTTGGCATTCTCCAATGAGTAAAGAATAAAGGAAATGATGTGAACGATAATTTATTGTAGATCTAAGAATTATTAGAGACAAGTCAGAAGTTCATGCAGTTCCGTGACCACAAGGCTCTAATTTCTGTAATTGGATCACCTAAGTTTTTGTTGCCATCTAATTTTAGCTGTTAGCCATTAAGCTACCTTCGTATTCTTCTTATGTTCAATTCAACATCATGAACAGGAAAATATTCGGAGCCTGCCAACGAAGCTGGATCTGTCACTGTTTTCTATTCCATATTTGCGTAAATATGAAGGTGATGCCTGAAAACGAAAGCAACTGGATGTATATACATTTAGGCAGTTTTAATGTAGATGGCTTTCTATTTCCTGTTAGAGAAAATAGTGAGCCAATAAGTGCTTCTATGTATTTTTTCCATACAATTTTAGTCTTTTAAAATAAGAATTCACTTTTTTGTTCCTATTATATTTTCAAATTAATTACTCCCTATCTATTACTAAAATGAGTTTTTTTTTTAAATAACATTGTTTAAAAAATAATTTGTTTATTGCTGAAATAATAATTTTGGGATGATAGATAAATCATGGATATCAATTAAAAGTAAAATCTTATGTAATAAGAGCTGAAACAATTAAACATGAGTGTGTCACACACACACAATCAAATTAGAGCGAATTTAAGTGACGAACCATAGCGTGACAAATTTAGAAAATATCTTAAAACAGATTACATTACGTTTGAATTGGCTTTTGTTAAATTAATTTTTTAGAAGGTAAAGTTTTGTATAGGCACACCTAAACATGGACTTTTAGAGAAACTGTTCTACACTTCTCTTCTTTGTTATAGGTCAATAATTGAATTCTTTAAGTCGTAAAAGTAAAATTACCATTAATATTCAAATACAAGTCTGGATTCATCGTAAAAGACAATAAAAAGTTTCAATTATTCTTCAAATCGTTTTTATTGACCAGTACCAACTCAACTCTATCCTTAAGCTTTAGGGAAAGAATATACATACAGAAAAAAAATCCATGGATTCAAAATATCATTCATCAATACGGAATAATAAAATACTAACATAATGCTATACAGCTGGAAACTTAAAACTAAAAAATTCCATGAAGTGTCCCCACATGTATGCATGCATGCACATGGATAATATACATAACATATGGCATGATTGAAAAAAGGTTCCTTTGTATTAGTAAAAAGTGACTAAATCATATTCTTGTGCATTGGCATAACAGGAACACACAGGAGTCTGTCATGTAATCCAATCTGCTAAGTATGTCCTGACAAAGTATGAAGTAAAAGAGTAAAGGCTAATGAGGGAGATAAAAGAATTAAAGAAGAGAGTGATGGAGCTAATTTTCAAGAGGGGTTACAATGGAAGCACAGAATCATTCTCTCTTGTCTTCTTCTAAATCATCATTTGAGTCCCCGTTACTGCTTTGCACTGGTCTAGCTTCTGGCACACTTCTAACATCTTTTGAAGAAATAGGTGATGGTTTTATGAGGGTCAAAGTAGTCTCATCCCTATCAAACTCATCGCTCCCATCATCACGGTAAGCATATCTGTCAACAACAGGAACAAGAGTGAGTTAGAAATGATGTACATGGACACAAAGCATAGTAGAAAACATTTTGATCTAACACAGGCATTAAAGAATGTTGATGAAGGGAGAACTAGAGAGGTGGATTTTTTTACCTTGTTGCACTTTGAGATGGTGCCCAAAGAATGCAGATAATACACAAGAGAGAGTAAGACAGAACTTGCCAGAAGGCTGGGATGATCCATGCATTTCGCCACTGCTCATTGTATACATCATTTGATTTGAAATAAAGCTGAAAGAGAAAGTAGAAAAATAATCAAGGCTTGATATATCTAAAATTGACTGATGTATTAAATCAGTAGACATGCAAATAACACGTATATTCTAACACATTTGCTGTTCTAGTTTTGGTAACAAAATTACAGCTCATTTTAATTTGTTTACAGCATCAGAGTTCATTGATTGCATAGATGAGCTTGAGTCAACTATACAATAACTAGGTGTACTTAACTAAGGAATTAAAATATGTTTCTTCCTGTGAATTACCTCATAACAAATCCAGCCCACGGATACAATCACAGCTGCTGCCAAAGCATTAGTGAACTTCCTGTAAATATCTAATTTTATCATCATCCTTCTGGCCTGTTGCATTACATAAGCCCAGAAGAGTCGATTTCAGATAGTTATATTAAAAGACATGACAAACAAGTGAATAATCAGTCGTCACATTACATGGTGCAGCAGCATGGCAAAAGTGTAAGATAATCATCCTAATTTGTGCCCAAAAGCTATAAAATAGAATAGGATTTTTCACTGAATAAGATCATCAGGGTCTGATATTTCAATCTTGAAGAGAATATTTCATTAATTCAATTCAAAGAAAAAAAAAAAAACCTATAATTTGACCATTAATTCTTATTTTTCTACATATATATCATAAAACAAAGCCATGAAATATCAAACATGAAAAATACAAACTACTGGTAAACCCAAGGGAGAACTGTGTAATGTCCTCCCCCATGTTACTTGATTACTTCAACCACACAAGTCTATATAGCTCATCTGCCCTTATATCCTGATTTATTAGTTACAAATGTAACAGTATTTTTTTATGGCAATTCACTCCCAGAGTCTCCTCCTGCTAGATAACTCCTTTAATAATACTGTCACGCATATTTCTACAAAATTCAGAAAAGATATCATAACAGTACTCCTCCTGCCAATTGCCACCCACCCAGTGCTTTATATAAAAATTAAGGAAAAGTGTGACTGGCAAGTTTACCGAAGAAAGTGAAAATTTTGCAGCCCCTGTAGGTTATGTCTCATTTACAAGAAAAGCTACTTTATGTGTGAGACAGAAGAAAAAACACACATGATGTTTAAGGAATAAAGAATATTAGGACAATCTTAGAAGATGAATACCTGAAGCTTATTTAAAGTTGCAGAGAGTGAAGTGAAAATCCAAAGAATGAAGAACACATCCAACACTGCAGCTGGCAGAACTAAGAACAGTTTTGCCTTTCCAGAAAGATCACTTACTGCACCAACATTTTCTACCAACTCAAGCACTTCAGATGCAAGAAAGAAGGTTCCTCCAAGCATAACCACCTTTGATGTAAGCCCTCCAAGGGAAGGTCTCACAACACCATAGCCCATTGAAACCATTAAAATGACCAAACGTGCCACTGTCCGCTTAACAGTCCCAAAGGTGACTGCCCATATGGTTGTCCCAGTTGGCCTGATTCCAGTCTCACTGAATTCAGCATAGTCAAAGTACCACAGAGCCATCTCAAACATGCCTAGGGTTATGACCAGGGTAATGCAGTTCTGCAGGGGAAATACTTCCCTCCAAAATCTAGCATATTGAGAGAACCAAAAGATCCCAAGCAATACATATGCAAAAGACATAAATTGGTAGAAAACTTTCATAGGTGCCATTCTACCAGGCAGATAACCAGAGGGATTTTTCCATACAGTTTTCCCTTCCACAACCAATTCTTTAAGCCTAGTATCACAATGGATGAAATACAAGTTATACATCCCAGTTTTTGTGATTTGTATAGATTTCATGGGCAGCACTGCCACTTCATCATCAATTTCAAAAGAGACACCAAAAACTTGAGGCCAATCAGGATTCTCTACAGAAGGACGGTAAATCACCTGCCCTTCAGCACACACACCGAGTTTTGCTAGATCACCGGTGCAGCAGACAGCCCTTTGACCCCCATAAGCTGAACCCCCAATTGTCTCTCTATCTTCAACTTCAAAAAGAACAGCTTGAATCGGCCAAGAGCTGAAGTTAGAAAACTCTTTGTTTCTCCGAAATGTAATCCTTTCCAATCTGGTTTTTTACATTACAACATATAAAACCGAATCAACAAAACATCAGCATACGTTTTATATACGTTAAAAACTGTTATTATATCTGTTGGCTTTAATTGAGCATAAGGCGTGCTTAATTCAAACATTAGCATAACTAACAACAAAGTACTAAACAAAAACAGTCGTAACGTAAGTATAATCCTTTGGGACTCATCCACAAGTTTACTTTTCAAATCTGACAAGTAAAATCACACATTTTACTTACACATTGAAGTCAATTAAAAACGTATACTACACTAGCAAAAAATAAAAAAACACTTTTTACCAAGAACCTCACACCCCACCAAACGGAAAGCTCAATGCAGCAATTCAACAAGCCCCCCAAGATTGTCAATTACATTTTTTCACACAAAAAGCATGAAACAATTCTGAATCTGGCGGGTCACACAGTAAAACTTAACGAACAATGAAGATAAATCTCAAAGAGAAGTGCTTTCACACGACAAGAAATTGAAGGGGGGGAAGTGAAATGACCGTATGAAGGATTCGGGATTTGGCGGTGGGTAAGCGTCGGTGAGATTGGGAGCAGAAGCGTAAATTCCTTCGCTACCTCCATGGACTACAAAGGCGTTGCCTTTGGCCGCGAATTTCTCCCCTCTGTAGTCGTGAACAGAAGCTTCGGCACAGAGGGACAGCAGAAGCAGAAACGCCAGAACCGAGACCCCACACATTTTACACACACACAGAAACTGGATCTGTGGAGGGATGAGAGAGAAAATGAGAGAGAAGAAGAAAAAAAATGTTGGGTTTGTGGAGATTGAGGTTCTAAATGTATACGAAGAGAAAAGGAGCGTGCTGGAGTTGGAACAAAAAGCCTTAGAAATGGTAAGTGAGTGAGTGAATTCTAGTTTAACAGAGTGATGAAGAGATAGATTAGTGAAATGTAGTTCAGTTGTTTTTTATTTCCTTTTACAATTGCCACTGAATCTTTATTTTATGTGAGAAATATGAAATTAGTTTATTTTTACTGATTAATTATAAAATTAGTCTGAGGTATGACAGACACAGTTTAATTTCTGTCATGTGTTTTAATTTAATTGAATGAATCAGTGCATTTTTTTATATATATATTACTCATTCACTGGATTCTCTCCGCAAATTTCTTGTTTTCTAGTTAGTGGTGGAGGGTAATCACAGAGGTGTCGGTGTCTGTATATCAATAGTTAAAAAGAGAAAACAAAATGGTCTTTTCGTACTGGTTTTTAATTTTAAGGGTTTGTTTTTTTACTATAATTTCATTTTACCAATGATACTGTCACTGTCAGGATTCAAATGATGGCTCAAAAAGTCAATATTATTGTTATTATTCTTATTGGACCATCTTTAATGCAATAGATCTAACAGGCAAAACCAACAATTGTCTTAAAAAAAAAGTGAAATGTTATACAAAATTTAAAAAGTGAAAAATGTGTGATTGTTAGGAATATAAATATGATTTAGGTTAAAAGTAGTGTTATGATAAACCTTTTTTAGAATTTTTATGATTTTTGAAAAATATTTTCAGTGGAAATTGAAAGCAAACTTATTAGAGTGGCTAGGAACATTTTGGCGATTTAGGCAAAAATTTTAAATTTTGTAAAAAAAATTCATTTTTTTACTACCATAGTATATATTCGAAGTGGAGATAAAGTTTTCAGTTATATTTTGGCTAAAAAAATTAATTAGTTCAATATGATTAGAAACCTCATATAATACTTGATAATTCGAAGACGAATGTATGTTCGAATGCTAAAATTTTCTTTAGATTGTTAAATTCTAAAAAACTCAAATAGAAATTGATAAAAAAAAATTACAACTTGAATGAAAGAAAAATAAATAAATATATTATATTTTTTATTATTATCATTTTGGAATTAAAAGTTATAATTTTATCTCTGACATAAACAAAAAATGAAAGAGTACTTAAGAAAGAGATAAATGTTCAGCATATACAATATTTATTTATTGTCAATTTTAGTTTATAAAATAATAATTATCCTACTTTATAGCCTAAAATAGGAGTCTTAAATCATTTCCCCATTTATAAGCAAACCACTGAAAGGGGAATGAGGTAATTAGAGAACTTCACAGTGAACCATAGTCACGTTGAATTTAAGGTTGCAGAGAATTGAAATAGTAAAAGTACTAATTTTGCACAATTTGAAGCCTTTTTCAACCCAAATCAGAAAGTAGTTACGAATTGAAATCATGCTTATATTAATTGACAATTTTTCGAAAGCAAATGAATGATAGTATTGATTCCTAAGGCTAATATTACAAAACAAAATTCAAGAGAATCCAACCCTCCCATGAAAGGCAAAAACAGCAGAGAGAAAGAGAGCAAAATATGTGAAGAACAGCCGCTATAATATTTGCGGATGGGAAGGTGAAGGATGAATAGGGTTGACTAGTCAAAGTCAAGGAATTCCATTCTTTTCCTCATGGTCCCTTTCAGATCTGAGGCCTCCCTTTCTGCTTTCTGTGCCTACAATGCATAATCAAAGTTCCACTCAAAAATACAAAACTTCACAAGGCTACAAAATTGAATTATTGCTTGAATAAATGTAAATCATAGGACTACATCAGCAACTATTTCCAAATCATAACAGAAAACCAATGGATCCAAATAGTTTTAGGATTTTAATCTCATTTGGGTACTATGTTGAGTTTATAAAGAGATCATCAAACATTTAGGACATCTTTATGCATAATTACAGTATTGAGATTCCTTTTTTGTTCGTAGAGAATGTTCTCTGACTATAACTATAGCTCTTGTCAGTTAATGAAGCTGGTAATAACCAAACTAAGAAATACTAAAATACATAAAATAGATAAATATGATTTTATACTTATTGAAGATCCTACGTCGACTAAAGATAAGACATTTCAATAATATATAAATAGATGCAAATCTCACCTTACAAGCTGATTATGTAAAGTTGAGATAGACTTAAAATCCACTTTTTAAGATGGTATCAGAGCCTAAATTGAACCTATCGGGCCACCTACTTTTAGACTATCCTTAATATATAACCCCACACATGAGTTGAGGAATCTCGGTATGAGATGGGTATACTTAAGTCCACTTCTTAAGAATCCTTAAGCCTTTTGTCAAAATCAAACCCAGGACAAGGTTTCTTGTGTTATGGAAGAGTATACCTCAATATACAAAAAAAAAAAACCGACAATTTCGAGGACTTCGTTACTAACTCAATGGGCTAGAATTTGGTAGGTATGGTTCATAAGTATTTAATATAGGCACATTAGAACTTAGTTTGTCCACTTTTTCTTGCACATCATCAACATACTTCGCCCTTATTTCCCCAGCACAAAGTTATTGCCAAATAATTTATTGTTAGAAACAAAATATAAAATCTGTTCATTCCCACACACTTTATATAATCATGATGTTTGTAAAAAAAAAGTATGAAAACAATGAATTCATGGGTGCATTGACAATGAATGTCCAAGTCACAACATACTATTATCTTTACAAAAGTGAGGGAGATAAGGAGACAGAAAATACACACAAAGAACATCAGGTAAATAAAGAAAAAATTTAGGAATATTTACCCTCTTGATTTCTGCTGTAGAAACACGAGTCATGTGTTCGGGAAGTTCCTGCCTCTCCAAGTCCTAAATGTTGAAAGACATGTGATAATAAATAAGATTGAAATTTAGAAAATACTTTTAGATGCAAAGGGAAACAGTTAGTAATCTTACCAGCTCACCAATTAGAACAACATTTTCTCCACGGATCACATAGAGACCCAACGGGATGTCACAATACAGATCACCAACAATAACCCTCTCACAGGCACCCTCAAGAACTGCATTAGCTGCAATTATTGATGTGAAATTTTACAAAGTCAACCTACTGCGTGTCAAAACTTTTTACATAATTTAAGGTCAAGTTGGTACCAAATTGATCAAAAGAGCGAAGTGTCCCCATGAGCTTTCTACCATCTCTCAGTAATACAAGAAGTTTCTCTACAACAACAATTATTGTCAGACCATACAAATAAGTACATAATACAAAATCAGCCTCACCTACAAAGAAAACCAAGATTAATAATCACATTCAATAGGTTTCGTTGCTTTGGAACAATATCTAGCCAAAATCCCTTTCACATAGCCTAATATGCTAAATATGTCTAAAGCAATGAGACATAAAAACTATACAATCACACAAATTACAATTCAAAAGAAATATCATTCACATCAATAGGTGACCATAAAATAGCATAGTCTCATACACTCACTTTTGCATGGGCAACTATGGCTGGAATTAGGGGTTAATAACAACTATATAGGACAAACATAGGACCAATTTAATCTGCAGTACCAGAAACTCCTTTTTCCCTAATGACATTATGGAAGCATGAATTTGTTTTCCTTTGGTATGCATATATCGTAACAAACATGCACAATAGGAATCTATCAGTCAAAATCGTGACCCTTCCCTTTCCCCTGCAGTCTCAGAATGTTTAAAACAATAGTCAAGCCCAACCAAAAACTCCCAATGAAAATGGAACCCTCATTTTCTACAAAAATAAAAGACAAAGTTGAACACTAAAAAAGAACTCCCCCTCCATAAACCACTCCTTTCAAACCAAGTCCACAACCTTTTGTCATTAAAAAATTACCCTTTACACATTACACGATGAAAGCAAGAACCAAAAAGAAAGGCCGGGCACAACTATCCCAAGAGTGCAATCTTTCACACAAATTATTAAATTTGAAGTGTATATGAACATGAGAGAAAAAAAAAGAAAGAGTGCTCACTGTCAAGATAGCTAGCAAGTGAAGTAGAAAGGTAAATATCTTCAGGGCCTGCCCAAGACATTTTGCGTTTTCGGTATCTCAAAAATCACCGAATAGCTCCTCACTAACCACAACAATGGCATTGCCAGCTCCAACTCAACTCTCTTCACCCCCAATCACTTCAATCTCAATTCACAATTCCAAAGCCTCAGCTTTAAGATCGAAATCGCTGAAAGAAAGAAACCCCAGAGATCCAATCGCCGTGTAGGAGCGGAAAGGAGCCTTTTTGGAAGGGAAATGAGAGAAAGAAAAAAAAGGAGGAGTTTAATCTTCTAGGGTTTCGAGACTCTGATTTGGGATAGATTCAGAAGGGTTTATTCAATCAAAACAGTGCCGTTCGTTAACTCGTTATTGTTGAAATTATGAGAAGAGAAAATATTACTAAAATGTAATTGAAAATGAGTTTAAGACACAGTTCAGTGGGTATTGAAAATGTAATTTCAATAAAATTTATTTTATTTATAAAAGAGTTTAAATATTTTATATGCTTGCCTTTATCTTTATATTATAAAAGTTATCTACGCGGAAAATTCATATAAAATTGAATATTATTTATATGATTTTGTTTGCATAAGAATTAGAGTAAATGATTAATAGAAATCAATCGATTAATTAATTAGGTTATAAATGATTCTGAAGAAATGGTCTTCTGAAAATTTTAAAAAATAATATCAATTATTAATAAATTTAATGCTATTGACGGAATTAACTAACTTTTTTTTGTGTTTTTAGGTATGAAATAAAATAAAAAAAGTGTCTTACATTTAAGGATAGTGTAGTAAATTACTTTTTTTTTGCTTCTCATTCTAAATAAGAATAATTTGGTAACTAAATTATAAGGAGTATTATAAATATATCTTCTATATATTTTTTATTGGGTAAATTTATTAAAAAATTACAATCAGAACAGAAGTTGTCAAATATGTTATGAAACTTTTTAAACTTTATGATTTTCGATAAATTTTAACCAATAATATATAATATATTCAAAAGTGAAGAGTTAACATAGATATTCCTAGCATTTCTTTTACATTATTTAGACAATTAAAAGTGTTTATATGATAAAATATTCATTATTTTGTTTTAACATAATAATTAATTAAAATATATAAATATAATAATAATTGAATATTTATAAATACATTTTATCATTTGATAATAACATAAATAATTAAAATAATAAATGTTAAAATAAAATAAAATAAAGTAATTTAAATTTAAATTATTTATTTTAATATTTTTATTCTAAAATGTATTGTAAACTTTCTATTCACTTTCTCTTAATTCAAATAATTATATTTTCCATTTTCTTTCTTTTCTTTTCCACTATCCTCTCATTCCAAACAAAGCGTGAATAGAGAGTGCTCCATTGTTTAAATAATATTTTACAAACTGAAAAAAAAAAGAATTACACGCAAATCTTATTTTTTGAAGAATATATGTCATTTTTCTATACTTTTAAAGGAAAATATTCACAATTCTTTAATCTTGAACATTTCCCATATTTTTATCTTTCTTTAAAATCGTGTTAATTTATTTATTTATGTTTTATATTAACTTTATATTTATCGCTTTAAATTTGAGTCTCTCACCCCATTAGATTCAAAAAAACCACTTTCTATAAACTATCTTCTTTAAACTTTCTATAAAATCGTTTTTCATGTTTTATATTATTTTGACTTTTTAATACTTCTTTTCTCTCACTTCCTAATTTTTCGAAATTTTAAAAACTTATTTTTTAATTTCATGTTTTACACTTAGTTTTAGTTATTTGTGTTTTAACCATTCTAACATCCTGAGCTGAAATATGGTTGTTTAAGTTTGGATAAAAACAGAAGATGGAAAATGTAAAACTCAGAGGATGCAGAGTTAAAGAAAGCGACATAGAACACCATTTCCACTCATTTAGTTTCCGCCTTGTTACGTCACTTTTAAGATTAAGATTGTTTTGCAATCTCATGAACACTTTTTTTTTTGTTGGGTTCTGGCGTCAATTTTAAGATTGATTTGTAATTTTTACTGGTAATGTATGTATCTCAAGGGATATTACAGAAAAACCACTAGAAAATTCGAATTATTTTTACTCCAATACAAAAGTTTTGTAAAACTCATTTTCATTAATAAGCTTATTAATACTCTATTTATATGTTGACATTAATATAAAAAAGTAACTTTCTATCTAAATAATCGAATATCTAATATTTTCATAATAAAGTATTTTATTTAGGATTTTGAGTCTTATTGTTTTATATCGTATCTGTATACTCTAATACAAACATCTTATAAAATTGAAGACTTAACAAGGTATATATGTATAGGTATATTTGCTACTTCTATGTATGTATACTCTAAAATTAATAATTGTAAGTACTCTAATAAAAAATTCTTACAAGATTGAAGACTTTAGAGATAATAAATTTCACCTTACTCTAAAGGTTTTTTTTTTTTTTTTTTTTTTTTTTTTTTTTTTTTTTTTTTCATTCTAGTACAACCTTTTTTATAACACTTTCACGATGAACAACAAAAAAAGTTTATTATCACTGGTGCAAAATTGGCATAATTTTATTATAAAAAAAATTAAATTATGATATAATTTTAAAAATTAAACTAAAATCTTATCACATCATCACAATTTTAATATAATAAATTTGAATTAAAATCATACTATATCAACATGATTTTAATTAATACATACACAATTTTATTCTAAATTAAATAAAATCTTATCATATCATAATAATCTAATTCTTTAATAATAAAATGATGTCAACTTATCATAATTTACCATAACAGGAATAAAAAAAAATTATCTATTCTAAAAATTTTGTAAAAAAATTTACACAAGAATGAGAAAAAAAAACCTATTCTAAACGATTCTCAACGTGTTACGTTATTTTTAAAACATTCTTATAAATTTTGTAAAATATATGAAAAATATTACTTACGTTTACATTTTTTAAAATTTAACTATTCTAATTAAATACTAATTTAATATTAATATCCTTAAGACATATTAATGATATCAATTTTTTTTTTTTCAAAATATATGGTCTAATTCAATAACCAAATCATAATTTAAAATCCGGGGAAGCCTTTGCATTGGAAACTCTCCTAAGATAATTTATCAGTTGTTTTGTACGCCTAAAATTTGTTATCATGTAAGAAAGCAAATTGACTGTATTTTAGTGTTGTAACTAATGATTGTAAATATATTTATATTTTAATTGTAATATGCATCCTCTCATTTGAGGAACCAATATTACTAGAATGTTTTCTGAAAGCAAATGAATGATAGTATTGATTCCTGAGGCTAATATTACAGAACAAAATTCAAGAGTATTCAACCCTCCCATGGAAGGCAACAATAGCAGAGAAAAAAAGAAAGCAAAATATGTGAAGAACAGCCGCTATAATATTTGCGGATGGGAAGGTGAAGGATGAATGAGAGTTGACTAATCAAAGTCAAGGAATTCCATTCTTTTCCTCATTGTCCCTTTCAGATCTGAGGCCTCCCTTTCTGCTTTCTGTGCCTACAATGCATAATCAAAGAGTTCCATTCAAAAATACAAAACTTCATAAGTCTACAAAATTGAATTATCGCTTGAGTAAGTGTAAATTATAAGACTACATCAGCAACTATTTCCAAATCATAACAGAAAACCAAATCTATATATAAAATAAGTAAAGAGTTTAATTTTCAAATCAGGGATTTTGATTTGAAATTATTGTTACTTAGAGATTTCATAAGATTTCATAAGGGTGCCGAGTTATGTTGGGTTTGTAAATAGACAATCAAGCATTTGAGGGATTTTTCTGCATAATTACAATATTGAGATTTCCTTTTCTTCCTACGAGAGTACTACTAGTTATCAGATAAACTGCAAACTATGAAGCTGTTTACTAATAATCAGAACAAATAAACATTACAATAGATACAATCAGAACAAATCATTGAGATCAGTTTCAAAATTAGACCCAGGACAAGGGATATGGCCTGAAAGAGAAGAGTATGGGTGGGCCTATCTCAATCAAGCTATTATGCTACAACCATCTACAAAAAGAAAACATTTTCAAGGATGACTATACCAACACAATAAGCTAGAATTTGGTAGGTAGAGTACATGAATATTATTATAGACTCATCCAATTATCCCTTACTCCGTCCACTTTTCTTCCTCATCACATTATAATTTGGCATTATTTTCCCAGCCAAGGTTACTAACCAAATGATTGAGAGATATCAGAAACAAAAATACATTATCTGTTTCCACTCCACATGTTTTATCTATTCAAGACGTAATGAAGGTTGGAGAAGAAAAGTAAGAAAGCAATGAATTTGAAGGGTACCTTGAATGTCCAAGTCACAACATTATATTATCTTTACTAAAGTGGGGAGATAAGGAGATAGAGAAATACACATAAAGAACATTAATTAAAAAAAGAAACGATTTTGGAATATTTACCCTCTTGATTTCTGCTGTAGAAACACGAGTCATGTGTTCGGGAAGTTCCTCCCTCTCCAAGTCCTAAAAGTGGAAAGATATGTGATTGCAAATAAGATTGATTAATGGAAAGTACTTTCAGATGCAAAGGGAAACAGTTAGTAATCTTACCAGCTCACCAATTAGAACAACATTTTCTCCACGGATCACATAGAGACCCAAAGGGATGTCACAATACAGATCACCAACAATAACCCTCTCACAGGCACCCTCAAGAACTGCATTAGCTGCATATTATTGAGGAGATATTTTAGAAAGTCAACTTATAGCATGTCAAAACTTTACACAGTTTAAGGAGAAGTTGGTACCAAATTGATCAAAAGAACGAAGTGTCCCCATGAGCTTTCTACCATCTCTCAGCAATACAAGAAGTTTCTCTACAACAAAAATTAGTGTGAGGCCACAAAAGTTTATGAGAAATACAAAATCAGCTTCACCTCCAAAGAAAACTCAAATTAATTTACCACACCCAACAGGTTTTCCCTGATGTTGAACACTATATCAGAAAGACTGCTATGCTAAATACAAAAGGTAAAGTAACATCAAACTACTCAAACACAAATTACAGTTCAAAAGCATTATCATTAGCATCTATAGTTCACCACAACAGCATATTCTTATGCCTTCGAAAATATTATAGTTTTCGAGCATTTAGAGGCATAGAACTTATTTATGTCCGGACTAATTTGCAACACTAACATATAAATGTTTCGCATATTATCTCATACAATTGTATTATATAACATAAAATCAAGGCTACATATCTAATTACACGAGAGGCTCTTGAAAATTGAATCACCAGTTTCAACAAAAAATACAAAAAACACTTTTAAAATTAAAAAAAAAAAAAAAAAAAATTTACAACTTACTCGTTTCCAACCATGTCCACAACATTTTGGCATTGAAAATTACCCTTTACACATTACACAATGAAATCAAGTGCCAATCTTTCATATAAAGAAGCAAATTTGAAGCGCATACCAATATGAGAGAAAGAGAAAGAGAGAGTGCTCACTGTCAAGATAGCTGGCAAGTGAAGTGGAAAGGTAAATATCCTCAGGGCCTGCCCAAGACATTATGTATTTTCGGTATCACAAAAATCACCGAAAATTTCCTCACTGACCACACCAATGGCATTGCCAGCGCCAACGCAACTACCCTACTTCACCCCAACTAACTTCAATCTGAATTCCCAATTCCACAGCCTCAGGTTTAAGATCGAAATTGCGGAAAGGAAGAAACCCCCGAAACCAAATCGCAGTGGAAGAGTGGAAAGGGAGAATCTTTGATAGGGATTGTGAGAGAAAGGAAAAGGGGAAGAGTTTAATTTTCTAGGGTTTGGAGAGGGGGATTTGGGATAGATCCAGAAGAAGGTGGTGCTTCTGTGCCATGCGGGTTTCTTTGTACGCTCTGTTCAATCAATAATTCATTATAATTATTCAAATGATTACAAAAGACTAAACATTAAATTACATAATTATCTTATATATTAAATATTTGTTTACATACTTTCTAATCAAATTGTAATGTTTTATTAACTTATATATTAAATATTTGCTTCTATTTAAATCCTTTTTATTAAATGAGTTTTATTATTTTAAAAAATATTAATTGTTAAAAATAATCTTATAATAATACAATCCAATTTTAATTTTTTTTATAAATAAATATCTGTCTTCTATTTTGCATAAACTCAAACATTGGTTATTACTTACAAGTAATTGAAAACTGCTGCAAAGAATGTCTCATAGTTATTGTTTTCTTTATAACTAAGAGATATTTTTGTACCTAAAACTGTGTGGTTCAATTTATGGTGTAGAGTAGTATCTCCAATTGTGATCCTATGATTAAGATGGAAATCTAACTTGAGACTTTAATTAGAAAACTCAAATCTCAAACCACTTGTACTAACAAATTTTAATATGTTTATTAGTAAGTTTAGTAGCCACCACTGTATTCCTCTAAAAAAATTAGGCATGAGTTTAAGAGTTTCTATATGCTCCATATAAATATTTCATAAATATATAAACCTATCATATGACAACTTATAATTATATGATAATATAAAAAAATAAATAAAATGGATTTATGGTATTTTAATTTATAGTCAAATCTGTTTTTATCTTTTAAAAGTTTTGTTTTGATATTTCTTAAATGGTGGTATTTTTTTATTATTTTTGAAATATAAATTAGAGATTTTTATTGATTGAAGAGGTGAAAATTAGTTTGTTATATTTACGTATACTAAAAATGAAAATTATGGAACCTAGCTGATGTTCAAATTAAAAAAGGACCGTGACAAAAAAGTTGAGTCTCATTAGCAATTGAAAAATCAAATACTTATCTTTTGTTGGAAGAACTTATTTTTATGCAATTTTTACAACATTTTGCGATATTTTTATTCAAACCTCAGTTGAATTTTATAATTTTCATATAAGTATTAAAAATAAATTTCATACGTTAGTCAAAAATGGGTTAAAAATTGTATAGATTAATTGAATTAAAGAAAAAACATATTAATTAAAATTTGAGAGTTAAAAACCAAAAATAAAACTTAAAGAAAAAATAACACATAAGTTACTTAAAAAATAAGGTATTAGGGTTAGATCCAACACTAATAAACCCCGATCTAAGATTTTGATTAGTTTAAATAAATATTAGTTTTTATCTTAGTTAAGACATACTTATATTCTTATAAAAATGTTGTTCTCATACATAAATATATTGTGTGTAGTTATATAGGTTGTCTGAATTTCTTTTTTCATGCATAAACTTTGCACCTTATTATTTATCAATATGTCGCATGTTATAAGTATTATAATTTATATTTATGTTCGATAAATATCTAATGCACTACATCTATTTACTTATTTATAAAAAAGCATAAGACTTTTCACATTCAAATCTTAAAGTTCAAAATCACACATCAAAATATTTATGGCAAAAAAAAAATATTGAAAGAAAATGAAGAAACAGGGATGGAAGAAGAAGAGTAGAATAGTGAAATGGTGTGTGTAATAATAACAAGTTTTATTCATTAACTTAGTTGGGAGATGTTACAAAAGAAGAAGTTGAGGAGGTGACAAAGTGGAGTAAAAAAAGGGATGAGAAGTGTGTTGAGCTTCCAAACTGTCTAACTTTGCCTTACAAATCACAACCATTCTATGATTTTCCACAACATGACTTGTTCTGCCTTTGCAGACACAACCATGAAAAAATAACTTGATCCACTATTAACAAACACACTTTCTCCTCTCTACCATATCACCATAATCTTCATTTCAAAAAATCTCATCTCCACTCCATATCCTCCATCATCATATACATATACCTCTCTCTCTTTTTCATTCAATCTGAGATCAAAAAACAAAGATTTTGTCAGTTAAGTCTCATGAAATGGACACAATACTACTGATCTACTTATGTTATGCATGAATATTCATGTTTACCTGAACACCTACTAATAGAGCTAGTAAAAATAGAAGCTGATTTATATCTCCAGCACAATATCTGCATGAAAGAAAAGAACATTATTAATCATAGAAACTTACATTACTGAGCAGATTTATATGCCAAAATGCATTACTTACATTCAGAATCAGTCTTGACCCATTTAGAGCCATCACCACTTCTCTCATCTGATTCATCATCACTCCTCTTCCTCGTCATCTTCTTGTCCTCTATGCACTTTGTCATGAAAGATGTCCGAGAAGAATTTTGGTTGTAAATTTTCTTGTGAAGCATTGTCCTCAAAAGCTGTATATTTTATCATAGGTCAGTAAAGAAACTTGAATAGATCCTACTTTAGAAATTAATCTAAGATCTGAGACTACCATTTGTTTATAATTCCAATTAGTTTCTATGTGATACATAACAAAGTTTTATTAACTCTTTGGTTGAAAAACTTGATTTTGATGATATGGGGCCATGTAATAATGTTTCCACGTGATTAGGCAAGTGGAAGATTATCAACAAAACAAAAGGGTTACCTTCTCCATTCTTGTCTCTTGAAGGGTATCTCTAAGGCTAGGCGTTGGAGCAAATCCACTTCTACAAACAAATATCTTCTTCAGAAGGAAAGAGATAGATTTCTTCCCAATTGTTTTCTTTCTGTTATCTGCACAAATGTCTTTGCATTTGTTGATTATCACACTCAATGTCTTCTCAATATCTTCTTCTTTATCATCTGATTCACTGCATAGCGCATTACTGATTCTCCTATCAACCTCCAAGCTTGAAGGGCAGTTAAGAAATCTGTCCAGAGGAAGCTCAGAAATTTCCTTTTCCACATTTGGTTTTCGTCTCAGGAGTTTGGTTAATTCCTTCTGTAGATTCCCGATTTCTTCAGGAGTGAAGTCTGCTATTTCCTCTGACGAGGATGGATCCTCTTGTGCATGTTGATCATCTAAGTTTTCTTTGATTTCACTGTTATTTCCAAATGTTCCAATTGCTAGCAAACCATGAGGCCAATCGCTGAATTCCTCCCGAGGTTCTTGTTTTGCATGATCTGTGCACAAAACCAAAAGAAACCATTATTTTAAGATTCCCAAGAAAACGATTAATGTTATTTTACTGAGAGTATAAATTTTCCTTGGATCAAATTACAACTATACTAGGATGCCAAGTTAGAAACTAGACTAAGTTATTCTTCAATCTTAAAGATATAAAACAATTGTTAAATACATAAAAACACAATTTTAACATTTTAAAGTGCCTAGTATTCCTACGCACGAGCACCTTTGATATAAATAAAGTTATCTTGTACACAAGTCTTTTGTTTGATTGGAAATGAAACTTGACAGAGAGAGAGAAACAGAAATATGAAATATATTGAAAATACAAACTTGTCTTCTCCCTGTCTTCCTCTATATGTTTCGAATCAAGCCACCCTTCCTTCAGATAGAAGCAAGTGTGTTTTTAAGAGTATCAGACAAAGACTGAATTCTTACATCTTATTGGTGTTAGAAACCTCATGCATTGACGCAAGGAAAATCTAATTATCTGAATAGTAAAAAAACAAACTTACATGTAGTAGTTGTGTGTGTATTTGGTTTTCTGTTGTCTTGTTTTCCACCAAGTTTATTTTGCATCCAGCTGAGGAACTGCAAGTGACAAAACCATTCAGATTGTATATAACATCAACATTTCCCTTACACTAAACTAAGATAACCAATCTCACACAGTGGCAACACAACGAGGAGACTTACCTTCATTGTGGAGGACTAAGGATAAAGGGTAAAAGGGTATGGAGATGAATGAACTTAGAGTGCTAAGCTGAAAGTAGTAGCTAGCTAGCAATAAATATATATAATGTGAGGAGAAAAGGTGGTAATGATGGTTGGATGATACTGACAATGAGAGAGAGAGAGCCAGGTGCCAGGTGTTTTAATGGTAATGGAGTCACTTTTTAACCAGTAACCATTAAAGTTGTTTGAGAGCAGGTCTTGAAAACCAATGAGGGTTGAGCATTGGGATTAGAAAAGTAGCTGCTATAATGAGATTTTGATGAATTTCATGGCTTAATTGGCTGTAGCTTGATTTTTTCTTTTGCATCAAGTCCCTGAACTTGACCAAACTCACTTGTTGTCTCACCACAATTTCCTTCCCAATACGTGTCTCTCTTTGTGACCAAATACTTCCCCTCATTGGTTCATTCCACTGTTAAATTATTATTATAATTACCATTTGGTTTATTGTTTTATACCCTTTATATTTATAGCATGAAGACATTCTCTCTTGCACATTCTTTTTATTACTTACTACTTCGGAATTCGTTTGAGTTCTCTTCCTCCATAAACAACACATGGTTCTGAATATTTTTGCCGGTTATTACTGACTAGGATATGGCGTGTCATGGTTTTAACCATTAGATCACATAAATGCACTTTATAGGTTTGAGAGTGTGAAAGCCGGATCTAATATCTATACAATCTTAAGAACAGATTCTTGAGGACACATAAGCATATTATGAAGTGCAATATGTGAAAGGTGTCCTTCATTTAATGCAGAGGATTAAGAACCTGAACCTTAACATCTCAATAGATTAAAAGCATGGTGAAGCTCAAACACTACATACACATGAGTCTTATGGTGTTAAAATATTGTTAAAGATATATCAATATCAGCAAAATATATGTGGAATTTGTAGCTTAGTACAATACCACTACAATTATATAGGTTTTTAAATTCCACTAGACTAGAATGCCACTTAATTTTTGTACCAAGAAGCTACAATTGCGCAAATAGTCGTGTCGATCTGGTTGCATATTCACAAATGCACAAGCAAAGCATTATATATGGTAAAATTTGTGGCAAGCCAAATCTGAAAATTTCCCATAATAGATATTTTGCCAACTAGAAATGCAAGGGCATGTGTCTTGGAACTTGAAAGAGTAGTACTGTTTGAAGAGTGTGTAAATTTTCCTTTAGCAATTCACTATTGTGCTTTGTGACTGGTCAGGATAAAAACAAAAGGAAAAAGACTATTGTAGTTTTGTTGATGAAATGAGTGTAGGAACTTGTGGCACACATGGACAGTTGATGAAATCTTAGTGGAAACGAGGCATGGGCAGCCAAGAAAAACAACTCAGAGTGAGGAAGACCACCAACACTTGCATGGGAATGTCTCACACTCACCAGACCAATTCCAGGATTTCACCTGCCCCAATTAACTTGTGCTAGAGCCTACACCCCTAAACTAGTGCTTTTAGCTTTAGCACTTTGAATGCATAACCAGAATTACAAGATTGCAAGTAATGTACCACATCGATGGTTCCAAAGATATGGACCTGTGACATATGTGAAAAGTGCTATAATATTCCTTCAGACAGTCACAGCATAGTCACACCTTGTCCATGTTAAGCAAGAACACTGCTTCCTTTTAGTTACATATATATATATATATATATATATCTATGTGCAGTTTTCTGCTCCTGTTTTTTTCTTATATCATTCTTGCTTAAAACCAGTTCCACTTCTGTGTGCTCAAAATCTTGTGTGTCATAAAGTTTGTTAGAACAATTAACTCTTGAAAAGTACGTTTTAGAATCTCAAAAATCATCCAAACACACAACATTAATGTGCAAATGTTGATTATGCTTGTTAACCAAATTAACACACTCACTAACTAGTCTAATATAATTTTTCTTATGCAAGTAATATCATATATTCTCCCATTAAATTAACAGACTCATGATTTTTGCTTTATCAACATAAAATACCTTACAGATTTTGTTGTGTAAAAAGAGCATTGTCTTTTGGACATATATGGTTTAACTTTAGTTACTGGAGGAAAACTTTTTGTTGAACTTATTCAGGAAAATTTCCAAATGTTGTTAACGACAGAGGGGAAGGATTTCAAACTTCTGATAAGACAAGCACTAGAAGTGTTCTCATAACAGCACACATAACACGAATAGTTTTTGCAGAGCAATTTTTCCATATACACATGTGTTTCAAAAGTTTATCACAAATCTTTACTACAAGTAAATAATCACTAGAAAACAGTTGCTGACTCAGACATTACTACCTTAACATTTTCAGGATCTTAGAAACTGTTATGTTATTTTATATTGTACATTTCTGATTGATCCTTCAAGCGTAATTAATGTTATTGATTATAAATATTATATGTATAGAATGTAATAAGTAAGTGAGATTATAGATAAGTGATATATAATAGTATTATGGATTGTGTAATAATTTGTGCATGGCAGCACCACCCTGGCATCGCGGCTGAACGCTATTCCCATCAGCTTGTGTCGGATGAACACGTGGACAAAAGGGGTCAGTTTGACTACTAGTACCTTCCTTTTCCTCGTATCATTCAACAATTATTTGTCCCTTCCTCTCTAACTAAATACTTAACACATTAATCCTACCCTCATTAACAAATACACTTTCCCTGCACCAGTTTAAATCTGCTAAGTTACTGCTAAATGAGTTTGATGCACCAGTAAATTTCATTCATTCATTTATGCTAAACAATGAAACTAAGAAGTATTTTACTTTGAAATTCTGAACTCAGTTCTATGAAGTAACATAGTTTGGTAAAACATGCTCGTTTAATCTTTTAGATCATCATATAAGTAGTTTAAGAATATATCCATAATACTTTTATTAGATATTAAGTGTGAGTTTAATTCCAAGAAAGTTGAACAAAGATTTACAAACTCAATGTTTAAACTTGTGGTTAAAGATAGTGTCATTTTTTTTGTGTAAATCTTGTTCAAATCTCATAATAAACTCATAAATATTTTAAACCAAATGTGATTGCTAAGACGAGTCGAAAAGAAATAAGATTTTCCCAACAACTTTCACACTAAACTAAAATATAATATTTTGACACTTAAATATTACTTTATTATTAAAAAAATACATGTAAATAATGAAGAGTAATGTTAAAGCATGATTTCTATTGCAAAAGATTACAGAGTGTATTCGCTTTATTTAATGACAAATTGTTCACTTAAAAAGATTACAGAGTGCATTCGTTTTATTTAATGACAAATTGTTCACTTGTTTTTAATATGTTTGTTGTTTCTAAATATTTGTTCTGCCGAAAACAACACCTAAGTTGATTTGTTGATGAAAAAATATGTTATCAAGAGCACATCTTTTTATTATTATTATTCTACTTTCCATTATGTACCAAAAACAAAACAAAAAAAGTGGGTATATAACTTTACGTAAACTTTACAAATGATATAATAAGCTTTGCCCTGAGACTGTATTTGTGATTTCCATATTTGACTATGGCAAATGGCAGTTTGACGGTTCAATTCGATTTAATTATTCTCTATGATAAAAAATATTGTTAAGGTGGTGGATACGGCGATAATTTGTAGTATAAATCGTTGAATAAGTTAGTTTCAGTGATTAACTACTTAAAAATATCAGATTTAATAATTTAATAATTTAATTATATTTTTATATATGATATTAATATTGCAAGACTTAAACATGGTATAATTAATTTAAGAGATAATGTTATTAAAGCTTTTATAAAAATATCTCTATCAAGATTTGACTGATTTTTTTAGTTATCATTCATAAGTAAATTCACCATTGCACTTAAGTTTGTTGTTCAATATCGTTGATGTTAGACATCATTTACAATAACTTGATGTTTTTTTGATTTTCATGTTTGATGTTCTCAACATGAGATCGGTTTGGGGGAGTGTGTTAAAAATTTCACGTTAGTTAAAAATAAGATCAGTTTATAATATATAAGTAAAGACAAACTTCATCTTAGTAAGTAAGTTTTGTAAAATTGAGTTAAATTTAATTTTTTCTATCTTAATAATTATAACAATGTATACAACAAGTACAAACAATAAGATATATATCAATTAAAGAAAATATTGAGTTGAGAAAGAAAACAGATGGTGAAACCTCCAATCCACCAAAATTTATACAAGAGCATTTTCTCAAAGAATGAGATATAAATAAAGAAAAAATTACCATACTAATACTGTAAGGGATGTTCATCCAATCTCAAAACTATATTTTAATTTATTAAAATACATTAAGTCAGTGGTAGTAAGAATGATATGAAGTTAATGACATGAAATTTTGAAAACCTTTTAAAAACTCAACTATTTAGGTAAAATTCACTCCAAGCAATATCAATAAGATTCTCTAAAGGTAAAAGAGATATGAACTTAAAAGTATAATGTTATACTTTAATTTACTTTAATGAACAATTTTATATATCTGAAGATGATAAAGCCAAGAAACAAGAAATTTTTTATTTATTAATAACCTTCTACATCTATATTTTTAGACATGAAGGTAAAGGAGTTTGTCTCCTCTACATTATAAGAAACATCCTTAAAAAAGATAATAGTTTCAACAACAATATTACTTTCACCAGAAAAATTATCATTATAGTTATCTTCAATAATGCACTCATCTCTAATATCTAAGACCCCTCTTAGCAAAAGGATAACATATTAAAGATTTTTATAAAACACAAGAAAGGTGATTGAAAAGCAAGGAAACAAATTTAAAAAAAGAGTGATAAAAATGACACTTTTCCATTATCTCCATAAAGATATAGCGTTTAAGATAATCTTCATTAAAAACTCAAAAGTCTTATCATTTTGAGATTTGTGAAACCTATTTAATGATGTTACAAATTATTAATAATGAATGATAGCATAGCAAGTCATTATTTCATGAACTCAGACAAAAAAATAAAATGATCATATTAAACACCTCTAAAAAAATAAGTAGCATTATGCTAAGTAATTTTAAACTCAAACATCTCACATCAAGTTATATTCCAAGTAGCATCACTCTAACTTGTTTAAACTTAAACTTTGCAGTGAGTTATAGCTTAAATAGCATCATTATAAGTTACTTTAAGTTTGAACAACTCACTGAGTTATATATATATATATATATATATATTTTTTTTAAGATTTTCTTTCTAAAAGAAATCAAATAAATTATACTTGCATTAACTACTCGGATTGTGACCTTAGAAAAATTGTGTACCTAACCTAATCCATATGATATACTTATATATCTTATAACAAATTAATTGGTAACTACTTAATATTAAGACCTAACAATCTATTTTATTATATCTCCAAATATGATATTAAGTTACAATAACATCATAACACTTAATATGATGAAACTTTTAGTATAAGATATAAAACTACCAAAATATATATAAGAATACATCCACAATAAATGGATACACTTCAATACACAGTCACTCTTTTAATTCATTTGTATATTTTTCTTATTTACTGACTGACTTAAACATAATTCACGTATGGATCACTATTTGATTTTTGATCATTTTATATCAGAATTAATTTTATTCCCTATTATCATCTAGAAGGTGACTTACAAAAATTGGATATTTCATTTTATTAACAGTTTGGCCAAAGACAGTTAATTAATTTTTGTGTAAGAATACTAAATAAATAAATTAAAAAAGATAGAAAAAATAGAAAAATTTGAAACTTTTATTTCATTGATATTAATTTTATTGCATAAAAAATATTTAATTAAACTTTAAGTTTTTAATAATTGAGTTGTTGATCTCACTACCCAATATTTTTTTCTTATGTTTTCAGTATCATTATATTTTTGTTTTAATTCAAAGTCCCTCTGTTAACCTCGTGTGAATACTTGGTTGAACATTTAACATTACACATATTGTCAACACACTGGACGCGGTTATGTTGGTCAACACGGTTGTCAATTACATTTCTTTCCTTAATTGAATGCCACTAAATATAATAAAATCTAGTTTTAATTATCTTCTCGAACCCTATTTTACACAATAAAATAGGTAAAATATTTATAAAATAGCATAAAATTTTAGATAAAGTAAGATTGTAAGAAAAAAGAAATGAATGAACAAAAGAATACAAAAAGAAAGATACAGTAAACTCAAAATAACTTCAACTTCTTCAATCTCTCGGACTACAAGCATGTCTAGTCTCGCAAAACTAAAATCGTCTTCAATAAATTCAAATTTATGAAGAGTTTAAAACCTATTTAAGTCAAGAAATAATTATTAAAAATCCCATAATTATATATAAGAAGTGAGTGTTTACCAATGATACATTTTTATTTATCATATAGTGTTGAAGAATTGGAAATATAAAAAATGTTTCGATATTTACAATTCATACCTCTTGCATGTTACTCTCATTCGATTGCGAAAAGAAGTCATTTATATTTTGATATAGTTAATTCGTTAACCAAACCATATGGTAATCTAAATAGCACTAGCACAATTTCCTCCTGGTTTAAATTCTGTGCACAAAGCCAAGTTGTTTTAGTTAATCTAAACCATTTGATTGGTGAACACAACTCTTACATAACCAATAAGCAAAAATAGCCTAACCACAAACTTCCACTAAAGCACTTGCACTGTGCTTAACACCTCTTATCAATTATTTAATACCCTTAGGTTTAAATTAGTCCATTGTTCCCAGGAAGATTATTAAGCTTGTTTCTGCAAATCATTTAAATTATATCATATTTGGATAGTTTAAATATATTTTCTTTTTTTAATCTTTTGAAACATCTTTAAGAAAAAAAACTATGACAAAGTTCGAAGCTCAAAGATAGACAATAATGTTGGAAAGATTGATTGAGAGAAAAAAAATACCGGAAAGATCAAATAAGAATAAGACAAGAGTCGGATTTACAAAAGGGAATAACACTATATTTAACTCAAAACCTTAAGACATTAGATTTGTGAGTCTTCTTTTTTATATATTGCTCAACTTTCTCATTTATATTCAATGTGGAACTTAGACTCACACTTGAATACCTAACAGTCTTCCCCTCAAGTGAGAGTCCCACTTCCACATAGGTACATTTCCTCTCGAGCGAAAATATTTTCAAACACGCCTACCTCACTCATAATGACCCTCACTTATATCGTCGTTTACACATTTCTCTAATATAATCCCTTGCCTGAAATCTCTCTTATACCATTTGTTGGAAAAATTGAGAGAAAAAATACCGAGATGATTAAACAAAAATGAGACAAGAGTCGGAACCACACAAGGGAATAACACTACCTTCAACCCAAAACCTTAAGACATTGAATTTGTTGTCTTATTTCTATATGTTGCTCAACTTTCTCAATTCTACTCAATATGAGACTTAGACTCGTACTTAAATACTTAAGAGATACAGTAACTAATCTGAATGAACTTGAGGTCGGAAGATATGATATTTTGTTTAGATAATTTATTGAATATTGAATGAATGTGATGAAAAGTGGATGAATTATGATTCTCCAAAGAATCCCATGATGGAAAATAATTAAGTGAGTAAAATATGGTTTGATTAAAAGGTAAAAGTAGGTCACGAAGTACGTCATAAGACTTAAAAAAAACTTGTGTAGAATGTAGAAAATGAAGGAGTCCTCGAGATGCATGGAAGGGACAAGATAACACTTAAAAGAATCACCTTAAGTGAGTTCACATGTACCAAGATGGAGGCATAGTTGGAATGGAATGAATGGAGAAGAAGAAGAGAAGAAGAAAAAGTAGTGTCCCCTAGAAGGAAGGGCACGTGAGGTATTGAATGTACTAGATGTATGGGATTTGGCAATGGATTCCAAGTAGAGTAACCTACAAGACGGCTTGCCAATTCTGGAAACCTATGCGAGTATCCCTATAAAATAAGGGCAGGGAGTCCGAGTGTTAGAGTCGTGGACATGTATCCACCAGCCAAGTGGTGATGATTATAGTTTGACTAAACTAATAAAGTTTGATGGATACAAAGGTACATAATTGTGGAACAGTAAGCAAATGTTTATTCCTTGTGTTGCAATGTCCAAGCACGAATCCGCGAATTCTGATCATCAAAGTAATCAAACTCTCAAACCTTCTTTCTTCTAAGCTTAATGGCTTCTCGAAAACAACCACACTTCCCATCCAATTAGGACCTTGTTTGCCAATCCACATCCTCAACTTTATTATACTTAAAACCTATAATTAGAAATGTTACATAAATATATTCAAATAATATAACACTAACTTCCAAGTCTAAGATGATTTTATACAATTAAGCTAGATTTCAGATTTCACATGTTAAACCTTTTGATGGGTGAAAGATGTTATGTTAATTAAATATATAAAGTAATTATAATAGTGAAATGACCTACAAATCAAATTAAGATATGGATTTATTAAATAAATTATATTAAAAAAGTTTATTTGTTATTCAAGTTAGTCTTCTGTCCTAGAATCTATCAAAATATAATGATAGCAAAAGTATAAAATTATTTAGTGACAAAAAATTAATTTAATGATTTTCTAATTTTATTGGCTATTATGACATTGTCCTACAAAGTCGATGATTATGTTAAATGTTACATTTAGACACGATAATCACTGAGATGCTAGAAAGAATTTGCTGTTGTTATTAAGGTTGAGAATGAATGGAACCAAATAAAAAAATAATGCTGTAAGTATTGTTACGTCATATAAACCTAAATTAAGAAATGTTAGAATTAACGAATGGTCAACGAACTGATAAACAGTAAAAAATAATAATTAAACCTAAATTTTATGTGGTGTACTTTTCCATCCAATAATCTATTTTAACAAGGGTTGAAACGAGGTTCCAAACAAAGGGTAAATTGAAACATGTTGCATTGAAAGAATTAAGATAAAGAGATTACATTTTGAGTATTTCACTGAATTTGAAATAAGTACACAAATGTTACCTTTTCATATTAAACACCAAAAACTAACACAGTCTAAATTCAAAATTGTTTTTATTTTATTATTCAGACAAAATTCACTTTCAATTTATTTAAAAAAAAGTATTTTTAAATTAGCTTCTTCATACTATTAAAAAAAACATTTTCAAAAATATGAATCTTTTTTATACAGGCAAATTCAAGGCAGATTATTAATATCAGTGTTTTAAATTTATGCAATGATAATTTCTGAGCATAACACGGTGGTATATAACTTCCCTTGTAAGAGAATGAGCAGCATAATTAACTTGACTTTTTTAACAAACTTAATTGTATTGTTTGGTCTGTATTTGAGAAAGGTTAAAAATTATTGATAAAGAAATAAGCCAAACCTAGCTTTTACATTGATCATATGTGCATTTTTTTTAAGATGGAATTGTTTGCGACAAATTTATTTTGAATAATTAAACATGATGAAGATGCATATGTAAATTAATTTCAATTACATATTTTATATTAAAACATGAGTTTCAATAAATGAAATCGATGCTTGTTTCATATAAGAGTAGTAAGTAAACAAGCAAAGAACAATTGAAGACCTGGACCTGACTACCGTGCATTGCTCCGAGAAAAATATACAAAGTGATTGGATAAAAACTTGAATAGATAATTTTTGTGGGACTTCGTAATTTTTTTTCTCTCCAATTAACATAGATTTCCGGTGTATAATTCTTCATGCTACACACAAAAAATACAAATAAAGTTGTATTTGTGCTTCAAACTTGTAGCAGCTACAATTCATCATGCTCTGCAACCACATCTGTCAAAGATTTGGAGAGGCAAAGTAAGTAAAGAGCTTTGCGGCAATTATGACATATTTTGGGCAATGAAAAAGAGGATATGAATATGATAATTGGAATTTGGAACTGTTCTGATTTAAAGGAAAGTGACTTTATACCCTTTTCTTTTGAAAAGACAACTATCCTAACATTGTTCTAATACTATTACTAATAATTTCAGCATAAATTCTTTAAGGACTAGGAATCTTAAAGGAAGTTTTTCTTCATGCATCCAACAGTTTAATTGATTAAGTAATTCCTTTCTTCGTAAGAATTCTATATTCCCTATGTGGCATTTAGGAGTCCACTGGTGTATATTGCAAAAATGCATCTGATAGTATAGCAAATCTAGTGTCTAAAGAGTGAATACTTTATTTATTTTTGCTAACAAATAGAGTTAAAATTATTGACCTGAGGACAGCTCCTTAAAGAAAAACGGAATCTCTCTTTGTGCAGATTTAGGAGAGTCTGAACCATGAACACAATTCCTTTCTATATCCAATCCACATTTTGCTCTGATACTGCAAAAAACAGTAGAGCAAATTATCAGATGTTGTGATCATCAATGCCAAGAGGCTCAACTTGACACAAATTGAACAAGTTATAAAGTTCGCATGTGATGTAATAAGATTAGTAACATTATATGACCTGTGAGGGTGAGTAATCTTAGCCTTGCTTGCATCAGTAGGGCCCATTAAAGTGCGCCAATCAGCAATAGCATTATCCTTCTCCAAGACCATAACCAACACTGGTCCACTGATAATTGTTTCAGAAAAGCAGAAGAAAAGATTTATAAGATAACAAAAGACTGAAAAGCATGCAGAAAGGGAAGTTAATGACAAATGAGTACAATGATCAGTGGTAAGATGAACACAAATCACAGTGATGAACCATTAACGGCCACAGTAGTATAAAAAATTAACTGTCACTAGTACATGATCAAGGTGAAATAACCCTCAGGTTTCTTCTATACCTACTAAAATGTTAAAACAAGAAAAAGGACAGCTACAATTTCCTAACTCCTCCATGTGGTTGGTTGGTACCAATAGGTTATATGCTTCACATCGTGTGTGCTTAACCCATTTGTAATATAAAAAAAAAATTCTCCATAAAGGATAATCCTGCACTGCATGACATCATTTCCCCCAAATGTCATCCTGTATTCAGTAACTTCATTTTTTCTGGCGTGCTTAAGTTAAAAATGACCTATATAATGAAGAAACTTAACTGAATTTGGCTTTCATCTTGACCTAGTGCAAGTAATGGTTTAATGAATAAAGATTAGAGACAAAAAGAGAAATTAATGAACTAAATATCAATGAAACCAATCATTAAGCGATTTTAACATTAACAAGCATATAAAACTAAGTAAAAGTGAGTCTTGCAATTTAGGTAATACAACTAACATGATATAATGAGGTGGACATAACAGCTCATGAAACATGATATACCATCCTCATACATCAAGACAATCATGGGAATGAGATACCTCATACCTTGTCATGTATTTTACAAGTCTGGAAAAGAAACCTTTTGAGGAGTGCTCAGCATAAAACTTTTCTATAGTGGCCTCATCAAGTTGAACAATCCTTTCCTTAAAAATGCTGAAACCATATTCTACAACTGTTCTCTTGATATCATCAGTGTAGTTACCAAGTAATCCGTCTGGTTTTATAATTGCCAAAGTTCTCTCCAATTCCATACTTTCATGGGTAGAAGAACTGCAATTTTGGAAAAGATCACGAAGTGAGTTTATTTTTCACTTCCACTTTTAGGTACATCAACCTGAAATTACATAGAGAGAAACAGGCTGTAAATTTAAAACAGTTAACCCATCCAATGCACGTTTTTTTATAGGCAAGAAAAGGTATATTCTAGGAGGCTCTTGGAGAGGTCCAACCTGTATACATACGTGTACATAGAATGGTTATTAGCACTTATGAGTACAGATCACAAATACCTAATAATCATTTTATCCCCAGAACACTCTGTCTAATAGCCCAAAATACAAGTACAATGTTAAAAGACTAAGCACTTAACCAAGACATGCCTCATCTCCCAAAGCCTGCACTGGCTATCAGTGTTATATACCTCCACTGTTAAGAGACTAAGTCCAAACTCTTAAAGATCTTACATTGACTAGAGATAAGACTAAGAAGAGAATCCTTATCTTGTAAATCAGTTTTGTAAAGTTCAATTAGACTTACAATTCACTATGATGTCAAATTCTATTCTAACGAGATTTGGTGGATCTATTGTGTCACTCGCTTAACCACTCTTAATACAAACTCTCACTCCGTAACTATACATCAGCGAGTAAAAAAAACCAACCCAGCATATGTAAAACATCAATAATTTTATATAACAAAAACATGCATAACTCTCCGTCATCAAGCTGAACTACCATGTAACAAACATTACTAGATAAATTTCTGAAAGCTATTATATAATACAAACCGGGCATATGGGGAAAAAAATTTTTACCGGAAAACAAAAACATGTACAGTTATTCCTTTCCCAAATTCAGTTACCAAGAGGTTTAAACTCCAGATGTTGGAACAAAGGATATTCAACATAAAGATGTGATGTTCACTACAATTAGACTAAGGAAATCCAATGCTATATTTCTCATTTCACCAAGTTCACTGGTTACCCAATTCAAATTATTTGAAACCCTAGGGTCCAGTACAGAATTCGCAGCTTACCAGGAAGCAGAGACGAAAACAAGAAACACAAGTATCCCGCCGAATCCGACAAAAGGGGGTCTCATTTGCAGAATGAAGCTGAAAGAAACAACAACAATGACAATAATTACAATCTATAGACAGAGAGGAGAATACTTAAAGGAGTTTTACATGCTTCTTGTTGTTTTGAATCCCATTATCCATGAGAGAGAATATGATCAATGATTAAGATTTATGCTGCAGAGGTAACAGAAGATTTGTGTTGGGTACTGGTACAGAACCTGTTATGAAGTGGAACCAAAGACATGTCTCTGATCCAACTGAAAGGGACATGGTTTACTTACATGGAAAACTTCATTTTGACTAGAAACAACGTGGAAAAAAAAAGTCTATATTGACTGGTGTGATGGAATAAAGAGATTGAATTTGAGAAAGTAAA
>Ga0209700_100507_pt1 | contig 73467 bp, 39 predicted proteins | sample SiratroredBW_FD_187528 | JGI IMG/M metagenome (GOLD analysis project Ga0209700, IMG submission 187528) | Root nodule microbial communities of legume samples collected from California, USA - Siratro red BW (SPAdes) (version 2) | ecosystem: Host-associated > Plants > Roots > Nodule | place: USA... | reverse complement strand
TATATATCCATACCTTTTCAGAAACTATCTTCTAAAACTATCTACATTGTTTACATCACCAAATTGTTGTCTAAGTGGTCATCATTTAACTTTTCTTCCATCAAATCATTTACATAAACAAATTGTTGAAAGTCAAATGATTTATTAAGGCTCCACCTTAATGTTTATCTTCTCATTCTAAGTCACTTGACACTACCAAACAAAAATTTTGAAACTTTTTACCTACATGTCATTTTAGTTTCATTAAAGACAACACATCTATTGATGATACACTTTTTTAATCTTGATTCAAGATAACACAATCTATGTCTTTTTTTCCTTCAAGGTACTTGAGAAACATGAATTTAACAACCCTTGTTTCTAGTTTATTTTGCCTAATGTATAAAAACACAAATAAGGATTCTCAAGTTCTCAAGATTAGAAGAATACTTGACTAGATTTTCTTAGGTACCTTTATAGCAGTTAGTGGACATTTGTTTACCAAGTAGGCAACATTTCCAATTGCTTCCATCCAAAACACACATTTAGAATTTGAGCACTCAACATCATACATCTAACTCTTTTTGAAATTATCTTATTGAAACTTTTTGCTATGTCATTCTATTAAGGAGTTTCATCAACTATCTGATTTCCTACAATGTCATTATGCTTATAAAACTTGTTGAATAATTATGAGAAAATTTTAAGACTATTTATCTATTTGAACCTTTTCACTATTTTATCAATTTGGTTCTTATATAGACACTTCCTATTCTTGAATTTTTCAAAACCTTCATCTTTGATATTCTAAGGATAAATCATAACTTGCTCAAATAACCATCTATTATTGATAGGAAGCACCCTGCGCCAATGTAAAAAAAATATTCCATCCCTAAAGATCAACATCAACATAATCTAAAATCCCTTTTGTTCTCTATTATCTAATGTTGAATATGGTCTTATAGGCTTTGCCATATACATAATGTTCATAAGATCTCAATATCTCAATACTTTCATTACCAAATATATCTTTATTATATTCTTTATTTTTTTATATTATATTAGTTATCTTATAGAATTCATATAATATGTCTTCTAATAAGCTCAAAATTATTCTATTTCATTTTTTTTATAACCATTATAATATTTCTCGATTTTACATCAATGATGTAAGAACTATTTTACTTATTATACTACTGATATCTATCTTAGGTCTAAAATCAATGTAAATAGTAACAAATAAATTATGTTAAATATCCTTTTTTAGTAATGAAATCCAAGAAAAAATAAAACTTATTTGAAACTTTGTGTTCTTCTAATGTTGAATCCGGCCTTATAGGCTTTGCCATATACATAATGTTCATAGGTTTTCAATATCTTATTATTTTCATTACCAAATATACATTTGTTATATTCTTTACTTTTTATATTATATTACTTATTTTATAGAATTGATATATCTTCCTATCAGTTTAAAATTGCTCTACAAGATAAATATTATTTCGTTTTTTTATAACCATTATAATATTTCTCATTTTTACATCAATCTAATAATTGATGTAAGAACTTTTTTATTTATTATATTAGTAATTTCTATACTAGTAGAAAAAACACATTCCACGATAGGATAAAACGGCAGTTAAGACAGAACCGCGTTAAAAAAAAACGTAATGGCATTTTTGAAATTAAGTAGAACAATACTATGACGGTTGCTTCCAAAAACCGCCACTGTATCTCCCACTTGGGGCGTGATTTGCATTTTTAAATTGAGATTTTGAAAAGTAGGGTATACTACGGCGGTTAAGACATTCAACCGCCGTAGTAACTCTGAGGAAAACTCTTAAATTTTCAAATTTTTAAAACAAAAGGTGCTATGACGGTGGTTGGCTCCCATAACCGCTTTAGTAACCCACCTACTACAGCGGTTGGTTCCCATAACCGCCTTAGTAGCCCCTTCAGAACCCTAAACCCTTTTTCTAAAAAAGAAGGGATACTACGGTGGTTCAGGGATCCAACCGCCGTCGTAACCCCTATATTAACACTCTTCATGTTCATTTTTCTTTTACATTTTCGTCTTCTTCCTCTCTCGCGTTGTCACCCTTGCTCCTCTCTCGCGTTGTTGCTGTTGTCGTCGTCTGTCCTTGCTCCATTTCACTCCCAAACTAAGATTCACTCCTCACATTTGGTCAGTGGCGTTCGTTCTTGCTTTGGTACCGTTTGTATTTTCTGTTTCTTTGCATTTTCTGTTTGTTTGCATTTTCGTTTTACTCTTCATTTTCGTCACTGTCATTGGTTTCATTTTGTTGGTGTTGTTGTTTGCGTTTTGTAGTGTTTATTTTGGCTTCGTCATATTCGTCTTGTGTTGGTGTCATATTGGTGTCATTTGGTAGGTTCTATTTTTACTCTTGATTTTCATTTGCTATATTGTGATTATGGTTTCCTTTTTTGGTTTTGGTTCATTTGCGTTTTTTGCATTTCAACTTCTTCTCGCACGTCACCTTCGTCTACGAGGTATGTTTTTTGTATTCTTGAAATGCTTAGACTGTTTGGACTACTCTCTGTATGCTTCATTTCAATGAGAAGTAAATATTCATAGTGACTTGTAGTGTAATATAATGTATAATGGATGACTTATAGATATTCATTTCTTGTATGCTTGGTATAATATATACTTTTGTGACTTGTAAATGTAAATTATTTTCTTGTATTCTTTGTATAATGTATAATTTTGGGATTAATTATGTAATCTACCTGCGAATATGAGTACAGTAGGTTCTGGACAGCAGCTATTTGCCGCTGCTCTTTTTAAAAAACATTACATCTATTAAGGCGGTTGTTTAGTGGGAACCGCCGGCGGTTTCCACTAAACAACCGCCTTAATAGGTCCTTCCTGAAATTTGTTTGGATACTTTTAGCAGATTTCTTACACGATTTTTAAGGAACCGCAGTAGTATCTCATATGTATTACGACAATTCTACAATCGTCGTAGTATGTCAAATATTTTCTATGACGGTTGAATCTACGATAATTTTGAAACTGACATTGTATATCCCCAAAACCGCTCTAAAATATAGTTTTTCTACTAGTGCCACCTCAAATCTAAAATCAATATAAATAGTAACAAATAAATTATGTTAAATGTTCTTTTTTTTAGTAATGAAATCCAAATAAAAAGCGAAACTTATTTGCAACCTTATGTTCTTCTAATTTAAATCCGCTAATTAAAGAAACAAAATGAAAAATAGCCTTAAAATTTCTCATGAATTACATAGAGAATACAAAGAAAAGAAGTAAAAATTCAAGTTTATATACTACAAATAACTTATAACTTACAATTTTATTTTATTTTTTTACTTTTTGAGAAGTGTTTATAAAAAAATTAAATATATCCATTGATAATTTCATTTGAGAAGATAAAATTATTAGGACTTCGCTCAGTTAACAAAATTTTTACTATAATAAGACCATAGAACAAACTGCCTTTCAGAAAATAATATATGCATTCTTTTTTTCTTTTAAGAGTCTCGAGCTTATTCTTTACTCTCAAATTTTAAATATTTTATTTATAGAAGATAAGAAGCGAGTTGACAAATGTTTCGTTTTCCTACAATGTTTTAATTTACACTTTACATCTATTTAGGAGCCAACTTCTCAAAAGTTTTGAATTTTTTATTTGTAGAAGATAACGAGTTATAGACAAATATTTCACTTTCCTATAATGTTTTAATTTATATTTACATCCTTTTAAGAGACAGCCAACCAACCACGAATTTTAACAAAAAAAAGTTCCATCACATCTGAAGAATTCTAATTGTGGGAGAACCCTAATATAATTAACTATTCTTGTTCATCTAATACATATATTGTTTATTTATAAAGTTGTCACTCGCTTTGTACCTTTTATTATAGTTAATTTTGTGTTTTCATCAATCATATAATATATCATAATGAATTAATTTACTAAAGCACATTGAAATTTATTTATATAGTATGTTTTGCTTTCCCTCCCATAATAGCTTTCTACTTATCTTGTTTTAATTGGTGAAGTATTAGCCAACTTGGTTGAGTCTGTCATTTTGTGCTTATGCTATCATATAAACTAGTTTAGTTTGATCAAACTTTTTCACTTTAATTATTAGTTCTTTGATCTTTATTTTTATAATAAAATAAATATATGATCTTATCTCTTTAATTCCTACATGTACCTGACATGGAACCTTTTTGAATATGCTGTGATTTGCAACACAGAGGACACACCAGTTGAACATTATATATCCTGTGTTTATTGTAACCTTGGACCCTTTATATAATTGTTTCTCAAACCATTTCCATTTCATATCCAAGTTACAGAGGGAAAGTAAAATAGATGTGTCAAATATATAAAACCATTTACATATATAGAAAAAATAGCAATAATAAAAAGTATTACATAATGATGAAAACGTCAATCTTAAGGAACTAGGTTTCACAAGCAATTTATTTAGAATTGTTAGTTTTTAAAAGAATAAGAAAAATTCTCAGTATTGATTTATAAAATGATTTTCTTTTATTTTCGTAAATTCTTGTATATAGCTTATGACCATCGAAATAGACAAAAAAGAAAAAAAAATTGAGTTTGATTTTTTTTTTTTTCCTTTCATCCTTACTCCAAAATTAAATATTTATTAATTTTTTTACGTAAATTAGTATCAATATTAGCTTCTATATGCAGGACAAATGATCATTATTTGTTGCTAGTAAATTTTTTGTTTATTTTCTTCTTATACATGTTTCCCTTTTTTTTACTAGATGTATTGTTTTTAATTAAATAATTTAAACTTTTTAATCTTGGCAGAAACTATGATACGCTTCCTTTTTGCAATGATGTGTAGGGTGTATATGATACTTAATTGATATACTTTTTAGAACAATTATGATATTTAAAATTGTTTTTAAAAAACTAAAAATAGGAAAAAGGTGACTTGCGATTTTCCTTTATAATATTTTGTAAGATTTATAAAATGTCAATATATTCATTTTGATTTTGATTTTATTTATAGTTATGATTTGATTTATTTTTTTTTTAAATAAGACAACATCTTATAAGTGTTTGTGTAACAAACTTGTATGTCTAGATGCAAACAACTTTATGAAATTTTAAATACTTATAACGTAATACATGTTAACAACAACTTGTTGGAAAATTTGGAGCTGTTTTTCTCTTCTTTTCTAGGACCTAGTCATATCTGACATAATTTAATGCTTATAAGTTATATTATTTTGCACGTCTATATCAAGATTCACTGTCAAAGTTGTTGGGAAAACGGGTTATTAAGGTGAGTTGTTTCGAATAATTTTTTAGTTTAATTTTTTGATGAAATAATCTTTGACTAAATTTTATTTATTTTTTGAGAAAAAACAAAATAGTGAGTTTTTAAGATATTGATGGACCATGTTTATAAAAAATGAAAGGAAAAACAAAACACTATACTTATAAATATAATGTCATATTCCAATTAGCACGATAGAAAGAAAATGATGGATGATTATAAGAAACATTATAATTTTATGTGATGCAAGAAATACTACAAATCACTCTTGCAAATATGTTTATACAATTATAAAAAGAAAGAAAGGATGACGATTGCAATTTTCCATGTGCAATATTATATGTTTAACTTGTGTTTCTTTGTTCATCATTCAATTACTCTTTTGCACTTTTTTCCTTTAATTAAATTTCTTTCATTTTCGAAGTTTGGGAATAGTGTGTTACTCCAGTACCAACGCAGTTAAAAATAATTAATTATTTAAAAACTTTTGCTCTAACTTATTATATGAGATAGCAGTAGCAGAGGGTGAACTTTTAAGGTTTTTGAAATATTATTTGATAAATGTTACTGTCCAACTCAGTTCCTCCAAACTTACCCAGTCACTATAAGAAAATATTAAATTCCTTTTGAAGAATAAGCAACATACGCCAAATATATAAAATAGTTTTGCATAATCATTTATCTCAAATCACATTCATATTTTAAAATTATTATCATAAAAAGAAGTAAATTTATTAAAAGTAATGTTTGTTGTGATACTCAAAAGAATATACATTTATACTACTTTTATAAATATAAATGTACATATATATATATATATATATATATAATATTGTACACATAATTTTTTTTATATAAAATAATCCAAACTCACATTTCTAAAATCTCCAGAATGAAATAAATCATTTCTTTTTTGTATTGATTGTTATCATCACTTGTAACATACATTACTTGATTACACTATAAAATAAAAGCGACTGAAGTAATTTCAAATAGATATATATTTTTAGGATTCATAATGCAATTCACATTTTATATTTTTAATCCAAATAATATATGTAATAGTCGTGTATATTTTTAATCTAAATAGACTATAAGATTTCTTAATTATATCTTCTATAACATCAAAGTAATTTATTATATGATATATATTTTCTACAAAATTCTTACTAAATATCTCTCATCATAAAATAATATTTATTAATAAAATTAAGGTACACAATTTTCTTAACGATTTCATGTACTTAATACTAATATCACAATATCATCTTAAATATCTACAACATTTGTAATTCAAATAATCTCTATCACACATATAGTTTTAATATATTTCATTCAACAATTTCATATATACATACACATATTCAATATATATATATATACATACACATATACAATATATATATATATATATATATATATATATATATATATATATATATATATTTCAATACATCTTTATTTAAATGATTTGTCTTCACTCTTTAGGTGATATCACTTGCTTGAATGATACCAACTTTAGAGGAGAGAGCACTCTTACAATATTTCTTTTGCTTGAGTGCATACTAGTCTCATGGGCAACCAAAATTCTAGGAGGGAACTGTTTCACTTTCTCGCTTAAGCATTCAAATCAACATTTTAGTGCACAAACTCTAAGAACGAATTAACAACAACTCTCCCTCCTTCAATCGTTACATCGTCGCTTGAATGACGTGGCTCATTGTATTCAAGCCATTAACTTACAAAATGTGCTTTAAACACTAACTCTTTATCGCTTGCATGATCACCTGTTGTTTGAATAAGATGAAAGTTCCAAAAGAAAGATATCTTGATATCTCTTGCTCAAATGTCGAGTCCTAGCTTGAGAAAAGAGTTCCATCACTTAAGCAACTAGTGAATCACTCAAACAGTAGCTTTCATTACATGCTATGATGACCACTGCTTGTATAACACACACACACACACACGTATGAGATTATGGTATAATCTCATAGATATAAATGTATGTCAACATTTTACATCTATGTAAATTATTAGAAAAATATATAAGTTTACAATAATAAGAGTCTTATATCATAATAGATAATTATCTATTTCATATATTCTAAGACATTAGAGTTAGTTTCTCCATGAGTCAACATTCTCGAAAAATCTCTCAAATTTTTTCCTAAATAACTCTTTATTGAGTGGATTTTACTTTTATTCGTACAACATGTACATATGAAAGAAAAACATGAAAATGAGTGGGATTTTTATCAGTCTTAAATATCAATCTTAATAAACTTAACAAACAATACAAACAATGGAGGCCTATGACTTGACCTACAACTACAAACAATAGGCATATGACTTGACCTAGAAACATAAGACTCAATTTCACTTTAGACATATGGATTCATATTTCACTTTTGATTATCCCCTCTTAACATCAAAAGTTATTCGAGAATATGGATTAGGTAGTTGATTATTTCTCATAAAAAACATTTGTTCAATCATAATTACTTTTCTCGAGAATTCTGGTCATCTGCCAATAAATGAGATATATTCTAACTACCTAATCATGGTGATGTTGAGCAGGTATTAGATAGTACCAAGTTTGGCCTGTGAAATAGCCTAGTCTTGGGTGTTATTATAAACTATCTAGATATTCATCTATTTAAAATACTTCCTTAGACTACACCTAGTCCCTATTTTTCATCTCTCAATGTACCAAACTGTAACTACCCAAAAACAAACACTCATGCATTAACCTGGTCTCAACTCTTTCAAACCTATGACTCTTTCATAACATCACAAACATAATGATCATGAAGACTTGACATATTTATTTTAATTAATATTTGCAAATATCATTCAAATTGATACAACCAGTCAATTAATAATATAACATATATTTATTTTTCTTTTATCCAAGTTCACCAAAATATTTACTTTACTTTATATTTATTTATTTTAAATAAATATAAAAAAAGATATTTAAATTATTACAAATAAAACAAGAATTCAAGTGATAAATTTAAATAAATATTGATAGATACGATTAGTGAGAGATAAAATAAATAGGACTGGAGATAAAGTAAATTAAATAATTAGGACCAATGCATAACTGAAAATAAAGTAAATAAAATAAATAGGATCATTACATAACTAGAGATAAAATAAATATGATCAGTGTACAACTAGAGATAAAGTAAATAAAATAAATAAGACTAATTAGAGATAAAATAAATAGGATGAGTACATAATGAAGATAAAGTAAATAAAATATATAGAACCAATACATAACTGAAAATAAAATAAATATGATAAGTATATAACTAGAGATAAAATAAATTAAATAAATAAAATCAATGAGTAATTAAAAATAAAATAAATAAAATCAATGAGTAATTAAAAATAAAATAAATATAATTGTAGAAAAGATGAAAATATCGAAGAATCCTAGAAAAAAATAATAGAAAGTTATGAAGAAATAAAGTTTAGATAAAATAATTAATGGATTGTCTTAAACTTATTTATATTTTTTCTGAAAAAACTTTTTCATTCTTTGCTTAACTTAATCTCTATTATCTATTTAAAATAAACTATGTCTTACAAATTATAAGAATACAAAATAGTTTTATCCTCTATAAAAATATATAATCATGTGTTTCATATTATTTTAATGCAAATTTTAATTACATTTAATTGTAGAAAATAGCGAAGTTAATATGCTAAAATTGACTTTTAGGTTTTAGGTTGTTAAATGTAATTGGAACAAAATATTGTTTGACTTAAAAATATTTTATTAATTACAGCAATCTGCACGCAATCACATAACCGAATCCCCGAATTGCCACTTAATTTGACACTTAAATAACATTTTAAATTAAAATTTTAACATTTCGGAAATGATTTTCAAACATGTTGCAATTTTTTTTTTCTAAATTTTTAAATTTAATACATTTGAAACTTACTTTACAGACAGTTTTATAATTTTAACATTTGGGAAACTGTTTTGAAAAATATTATAAAGTATATGAAATATTAGTTGTAGATAACAATAACCTAAAGATGCGAAAAGCTGAAATCCCCATATTCATAACTCGGATAAGAAGAAAAAAAGAAAATAAATAGACACTAAATGTTATTTAATCAGAGAGAGAAAATGAAAAAAAAAATGAAAAGTAAGTACAATAAATAATATAATATATTAGTGCAATGTATCAGACTTAATTGTCACCTCATGTACATTTAGAGAAGAAGACACATCGTAGTAATTATAGAGATAAAGTTTATGCATACGAAGACTAAAATAAACTTTTATAAATGTGATAAGTGTCAAGTAAAATTTTATAAATATGATATGTCTCAAGTTAAGAACAACACATTAATATTTTGAGCCACAATAAATAGAAAAATAAATAAATATTATGATATAAAGTTAACACATAAAGCAAAACAAGACTGAAAAATGATACGAATATCATCCAATGGCAGCAAGATAATAAAAAGTAATTAATACACTATTGATTAGATGTGTTTTTCAGTTCAGGTTTTTCCGTGATAAGATAAAGTAATTAATGAAACACAGATGATTAAAAGTGAATGATATATGCAAGATCAGAATGCTGAGTTTGAGGGAAATGAATTCGGAATGTTCCATGTTCACAGTTAAGTTAATCATTCCCATGGTTGGAAGAACATGCAATAAGAATGTTGTATGCGGATAACTGCAGCCGATTCCAACATTCACAGTGGATAAGAACATGTAAACTTTGTACTGCATAATTAATTAATTAATCGATGAGTAAAATAATAATAAAGTTCTCACACTCGCGGGTACCACATCTCGTTATATATAACAAAGATGATTTGACATTCATTTGCATAGTCATGGCCAAAGAATTCTTCACTGGTTCGGCCACTGGCCGGAGCTCCGACGAAGTGATGAGTTTAGCTGATATATTTTTTGAGAGTTGGGATTCATTCGATTCGAATAACAACGATGGTATTGATGAGAACAACAACAACGATGATGATTTTATCTCTGCTTCAGAAAAGTGTAAAGCCTTTTGGGAGGAAAAAGATCAGCTTCTTAAGGTACATACAATTTTCTTTGTTAAGGATCCTTAATAAAAGAGAATACTTCCACAATTTCTTACCCTTTTTTTTTTCTTTGCAAAGGGGATTTTGTGCAGGACTAGTTCATGTGAGACAAAAGTTAGGGAAGCAACAAAGGAGGTTGTGGGAGAAATGAAGAAATCTGAGATGGTGTGTTGTTGCCTGCCCCAAGCGGTGGCTAAGAGTTGCAGAAACTGCATGCTGAGAGAAATATGTGATCGGTTGTTGAACCTTGGCTACAATTGTGCCATCTGCAAGTCTAAATGGAGAAGATCATCAGAAATCATATCAGGTATATATAAATTTATAGATACATAAATATAAAATTATAAAATTATTGATTTATTTGTATCTGATAAAGTTTTATATTTTTATATATGAGTCTAAATTTTGTATTAAAATAATATATAAAAAAAATTTCACAAATTTACTATTTTAAGATTTTGAATTAAAAGTAGTTAATGTGAATCTGATTCAGTTTTTATTTTCATTAAATTTTTCTGATATTTTTCTTCTTTTCTCAAATTCTTTTAGCAAATAGGTCTTTAGTGTCTATGATAGATAAGTTATGGTTTTGATTGTGATGAAGGGGTGTTCTTTTTTGACAGGGGAGCACACATATTTGGAAGTGACAGATTTATCAAAGGGCAAAAGAGAACAAGTGAAAGTGGTGATTGAAGTGAGCTTTAGAGCTGAATTTGAGATGGCATGTGGGAATGAAGAATACAAGAATTTGATTAAGCGATTGCCAGAAGTGTTTGTTGGGAAAAGAGAGAGGTTGAGAGCATTAGTGAAGATTATGTGCTCAGCTGCTAAAAAATGCATGAAGGAGAAAAAGATGCACATTGGGCCATGGAGGAAACACAAGTACATGCAAGCAAAGTGGTTTGGCACGTGCGAAAGGTCCACAATGGAACCACTGCTGATAATGAAGTCTACTTCTGGGCAACCAAAACCTAAGGCTTCAATGCTAACTTTTGATTTATTGGATAACATTCAAGGGTTGCACTCTACTACAGTTGAAGTAGTGTGAGTTTGATGTTGGATTGGATAGTAATCTTTTTGTGGTAGGTTATTATGATGTCATGGTTTTTCAGTTGAATCTGGCTAGACCTATGAGGGGAAAATTATTAGGTAAACTGTTCAATGTTATTATGGTTCTATTTTGATGATATTATGTGAGGGTTTTTTCAACAAACTGCATGGAAATTTTGCTGTGGATGATTAACTATAACATGTAAATTATCTTCGTTGTCAGATATTGTGGACAATTAGATAGAGTTATGTGTTGAAAATAGTGAAAAGAGGGTATTTTGTATAATTTTATTTAAAGGAATCAATTAATTTCACGAATTTAGAGTGATATCTAAGATTTATAAAGTAAAAAATTAAATATACCAGAATATAAATTCAATTGTATAAAATAAATATAATAAAAAGTATTATAATAAGAGTATTATTTATAGGTGGCAAAATAGATTAATCTCATGCCTGCATTGACTAGTCAAAAATGAATTGTGAGTATTTTTTTCATAATTTTGTTACTTTTTATTTTTTAATATATATTTAAAATAAACTTAATTATGAAATAATATAAGTATTTAATTATATTTTAATTAACGTATGTAATAGGATATAAAATGAGAGGGTTCCTGCTTAACATTAAACCATTACAATCAATAATTATAATTTTATTTGTATGCGTTAATAATTTAAATTATGATTTGAATTTTTTAAATAACACAATAAAAAAATTATTATTTTATATTAGTTTTTATTTTAATTTTAATTATAAAATATGGGCAAGCGAATCAGTCCTATTATTGGTTAGTGATAAATTGACTCAGGTTATCATTTCTCTATGTCTTACAAAACCAATCCATAAGAATAGTGCAAAAAAAAGAAATAAAAGAATAAGACTAAGAGAAACTAACAGAAAATAGGTATATCTCTTATGTTCAAAAATAAAATAACAAAAGAAAGAAAATCAAAACTGACGTGCACAAGCCTCTCCATAATTTCTTCTTTATAGTACCAACAGATTTTTTAGCAACCTTAGAAGTAGCCATCATTGATTCTCCAGGTTTTATAGAAGTATGAACACACTCTTCTAACTCATCTAAATCAACAGGGAACTCCTATACCACTTAATCAACCCAATACTTAAAAACTAACTTACACTCATCTTCAAACTTAGAAGAAAGAGCATGAGAAGTCTACACCTCTCCAGCATCCGACTACAATCCTAAGAGGTATGAACAAGTAGTAGTTAAGTGCAAATGAGAAGAGTTAAAACAAAACCCCTAGACTTTCAAACCATCAACTATAGTGACATCAAGCTTAACCCCAGCAAAGTCATGAAAACTTATTTTAGTGGCTTTTCTAATAGGTATAGAAGCATTTTTGGTGGTTTACCAAGCCTAGGGGATGATTGAACCAGATCACCACGACCATTAGAGTCCGAGTTAGAAGCCTCCTCCTCCAACATATCCACCCACATCTTAAAAACTAAACTATGCATAACAACACCCTGCAAGGAATTCTCTTTAGAATCAATAGATTTAGAACTATTATTCTTTTTTCCCTAAAACAACTACAATGGGAGTAACCAAGCAGGGATTTGAATCCACAATATTCACATTTTTATGTTATTAGAAACAAAAATACTATTAAATAAGACAATTCAAGATCATTACTAACAGTAGTATTAGCATCACTAACCACCTTAATATGCATATTCACATTTTCCTCCCTTTCCTCCTAGTTGGACTTAGGAAAACAATGTTATTTAGACTTCACATGTTGATTAGACCTATCACTTTGAGGAAAATTCATATTCAACATCGGCCACAAAGGCAAAGCCATGAGTTCCACCAAAAGTTATTGCATTAGAGAAGAGAGCAGACCTACATCAACAAGCACCCGAGCATAAAAGCAAAAGATTTTCTTCATAGTACAATCATCTAATGCAAGAGGGGTACCAATCTCTCTTACTATAGAGAAAATAACACGGGATTGCCAATACTCTATAGGGAAGCCATGAATTCTGACACAACATTGAACATTTCACCTTTCTAAGCTTTATAATTTTTGGAACAAAATCCTTAGTATAGGTAAAGACTCGCAAAATTCTTAGAGAGATATTGTAAGATTCAACTGCTTGCACAGGCCTAATATCTTCCAAAGATGTGAATGCAAACTCATAGAATCTCTTGCCAAGAGGTATCACCTCCCAAGAACCAAGGGATTTCCAAGCAAGTTTCATCTTTTTGCACACGTCCAGGTGCATTAGAAGCTTGTCTCGTTTGGCAAACACAATCCTACCCCTCTTGCGTTGGGATCTGCATAGAGACAAGATCTCTTTTGAGGCAAGGAGAGGGCAACTACAATAAAGAGATGTTGAAAGCATTATTTAGAGCTTAAGCAAACGTCTTCTTCTGCACCACAACCACAAAAGAAGATTTTACATATTGCTTTGTATCTTTATCACTAAGGCACCCCAAAAGATCAAGAACACTGCAAATTCCAAGTCCAAAGAGTAAGAAAACCAAAAGGAACTAGAAAAACAACACAACACTAGTAGCACCAACAACATCGCTCTTGAGACAAAGCATGGTGAAATACGGAGAATTAGGGTTTTTTTCACTACACCATTGTTACCCATCAAATTTTAATAAGAACATCATTGATATTATTTGTTCATTATGCCAACTTGTTCCAATTCTGGTCCTTGTATTCTCTTTGAAAAGATTAATATTCTCCTAAGTTCCATTAGACCCTTATTTTTGTCAAAAGGAAATGTTTGTTCAATAGCTTGAGTTTCCATGGAGACAAATATGCCCTTATTCAATGGCTTTAGAGGAGGTGGAACATCAACAAGCTTGGAGTTGGGTGACGCTTCCCTATGAATGATCTTTTTCTTTTTACTTGTAGCGATTTGTCTAGGTGGAGACATTTTACACACAAAAATGAAGCAATAAAGTATTTTTGTGAATTTGTGGAGGCATTCACTAAGGGAATGTGAGAACATAATTTACCCCTAGAAGCATACTCATTGCATTGGTAAATACAAATTCTTTGACCAAATTCAATTACAATAAACACTCTTGGAAGACTTCAATTTTTTGCTTAGTGAATTAAGATTCACTCATCAAATGACTAGCAAAATTTTTCTTATATGAGTCATACAAGCATTGGAAGACTCAAACATATGAAACACAAACTAAATAAGTGTTTAATCTTCTAATTGTTTCAAATCATGAATAAACTCATGAGAAACTTGAGTCAATGATTTCATACTCAAGATCACAAGAAGATTATAAAGAATAATAGAAATAAAATTTAAATACAAGAACACATGTAGTAAATGGAAGTGGATGAACAATATAAAAACATGAAATAACATATAGATAGAATTGAATTAAACAAAGGAACAACCAAAACAAGCAAAGATCAAAACTAAAATTAAAAGAATGGTGAAAATATTTAGGAAAATGAAAAAAGTGATGTGTCACTTGATAATAGTTCATGTTCCTCCTTGAATATAAGAACTTAACTCCTATGAATCAAGATAAGACTATAAAAAATTGATCACTTTTACAATAGCTTTTATAAATCACTAAGATTCTCATATATGATATTGATTTACAAAGAAAGGAAATGACTATATATAACCACTAAGCCAAACTTAGGGGAAAAAAGGAAATTTTAAATTCCTAGGTCTAGATTAAGGGTAATGATCATCTCCATATTTGCATTCTTGCATGAAGTACTTTACGCAATCTTATAATGGGCTTGAATGGTTCCCTCATGATTCTTGATTCCTTGCACTCCTTTAGTTGAACATAGTAGTTCCTTTTGGACTTGATGGATCTAACTTAAACCTAAGATAGCCTTAATATTTCCACCTATATTTTAAAAGAAAAATAAATGATAAATCCTATAATTTATAAATTCAAGAAATATAAAATAAAGAAACTATAAACTGTTTTTGTGAGCAAAATTATGTGTTTTAGCTCTTTTTTTATCCTCATTTATAAACTCGTCATTACACCTGCACCAAACTCAAAATTTTGTTTTTGTTTATCACTAAAGTCAAATTTCTTGAGTATAATTGATTGTCTTGGACTGAAGTCTCTTTTCAGGATTTTCTTATCATGGTACGCCTTTATTTTTTTTTTTTTTATATTTCTCAAAAAAACTATCATAAGCATCCAGTCTAAATGTACATCTCCATCTAGTGACAAATCATGTAACTATTACTATATTTTTTTTTCATTGCAGATTATTGTCATACCACCTTTCTTTGGCCCTATTGACATTGGACTAACTTAGACATTGTTAGAGATAGGATCAATCATGTCAATCTCAAAAAACTTTAACACCTTTTTCTGGATTTTTTTTTTTTTCACTATGAGTTTGAGGCATCTTTATGGTTGAACAACTAGTTTAAAGTTGTACTCTATAATATTTTTTTTCAAATAGAAATGATTAACTTCTTTAAGATAAAATAGAGTTCACCCTATGAATTTCATGTTTCTCGTTTACATGAATGAGTTTATATTCTCCCTTATCATATAGGACATATTTTACCATAAGCCACATTTGTAAAAGTGTGATCTTTTCTACCTTAAGGTCACATTTATTTGTCTATGGCCAAGTTAAAAAGTCTTGGTTTCAACTATCGACTTTTATAACTCATACTCTATAAGTTTAGGCCACATTTTTATTATTTTAGGCTATACTTGTTTATTGTGTTCTATTTTTTTATAAAGGTCACGCCACAAAACTGTCGCTTAAATATCCAAATCCCAAAAACGATGGCTTCTTATGGTTCATAAGAAGTGTGGCCTTTTCCACCTTTATGCCACACTTTTTTTGTCAGTGACCAACTTTAGTGTTGCCTAAAGTGATAAATGTTGTAGTGAAAGCAATGAATAAAATAAAGCAGAGAAAATATTCTTTCGAAACATTGACCGTTAATTTTTTAATGTAATAAATTTTCTATTAATAAAGGGTATTAATCGCAACCAGGTCACAACGACTATGATAGAAAAAATAGAAAGATATTATTTTTTAGAAAATAAACAAAGAGAGGAGTCACCACCATAGGTTATTATGGAAAACTATATAAAAATTAAAAATAAGGCGATGATCTAAGAAATTATATTGGGTCCGGGAATCGGTTACGTGTAACGAAGGTGTTAGCATCCTACAATGCCCGTCCCAGTACAATATCTTTAATCAAATGAGTAAAATGAGTGTGGATTTTTTTTTTCAAATGTCTATTTTTCCCAAATTAAAAAGAAATAGAAATGCAAGTAAAACAAAGAAAATATTTTTTTTTTGCCCGACAAGGATTGACCTTGGTCCTAAGTATTTACATTTATAATGGATAATTAGGGTTTACGTAGCTTTGGATAGAAAAAAGTGTTTGTTGGTGTTGATTTTTTTTAATTTTAACCATATTTTTTTAATTTTAGAAATTTTGATATTTGGAAAATTTAATATTTTTATATTTTTAGAGTTTTTTAGGATTTTATAAAATTTTAAAACTCAAGATAGTGCGAATGGAATTATACCTGGGTAACCGAGTGTCTTTTGTCGTGCATGACTTTTGGTTGTGAATTACTTTTATCTAAGAGGACAATCAAATATAAAAGATTTCAAGTGATAACTCGCAAGGATAACTCAACCTAAACAAAAGATTGTGATCCGTTACACTTGCTTTACTCTATCCAAAGAATTTGGATGGGGCTTTTAAATTTCTAACTAAGGTGTAGAGTTTGATAATTGCTTGAATATGAAGTCAAAACTACAGGTATCACTGTACCTTAAAATGGATTGATTCAATGGGAGGGACTATATTTCCTAGTTATAAAAGAAATTAATGACATAAAGAGTTGAAGTGGACTCAAAAGTAAAATGGAACCATGGGTTTTAATTCAGAAGGCTTATTGTATCGATTTAAAAGAGTCACTAATGAAAAATATAAAGAAATGATAAATATACTAATTGGTCAAAAAAACCTCAGATAATCGTAAAATATATCAAATAAAGCCCAAAACTAATAGGCCAACCGTTTTTCAGGTTATGTTAATTTTTATTTTAAATTAGTCTAAAGAACTTAAGGTATTTTCAAAAGAAATTCTTGTAATAGAAAAATAAAAAATAAAGTAAATAAACAAATTCAAAATAAAAGTATGTATTTTTTAGGAAAAGAAAGAAATGACAAATGTAATAGCATACCAATGTGGTTTTAAGTGGAAAAAAGGCAAGCTCCCAACCCTATGAGAGAATAACAAAATATCCATTATTACTAAGATTTATAGCTCTTAAATAAATAGAGTAAAAATAACTATCAAACTCTATACTTATTTTTCTCATCGTATTTTTACTAAACACATTTTTTTATGTTCCCGTAGTTCTTTCTTCTTAGTCTTATTTCTCGTGTTTTACTATTTTTCTTTTTTAAGCACAATTTTTTACATTCGTTTTCAAGTATATGTTTGGAGATCCAAGGTGATTGGTTTGGGCTTGCATTTTGCTAGCATGCATTTACTTTTTCGGTCCATGGTCTTTATGAGCGTGCACTTGCTATTAGCACCTCTCTTATGCTATTAGCACTCCAACCTAGAAAAATTATTCCCTTGCACTCTTTAAAACTCCCACAAGTGAGAAGCTCCTTAACTCTTTTTTTTTTTTTTCATGAAAAATTCAATGAAAATCTGATTTTATTATTATGTTGCTTATTCAGATACACAATTTAAAATATTTTAGTTCAACATTAATTGTTTTTGATATAATAGTTCTGATTCTATTTAAGATATTGTCTATTTTAAAAATTAAAATTTAAAATTTCATTACAATTTTATCTTTAAAAATGTCTCACAATATATGCTTAAATTCTCTTTAGTTTTAATTCTTAAATATATATAAGATTATGAACAAACCTTTTTGTGAAAATACTTTTAAGTTACATTGATTTTAATATATTAAAAATATAATAATTCAAGTAATATCGTAGTATGTGGCAGAATTGTATGTTACAAATTGTTTCTGAGAAATTCACTTACTCGTAGCAAACTGTTTTTATTTGGCTTCAATTGCTACTTCAAAATTCTCCACTAAGTGTCATCATTGACCAAGGGGGTCACAAGCACTTAGGATAAGATCGAAGAACTTCATTTTTAACTAATATTTCTGCATGATGATAGTTGATGGTGCATTGTTAATTTATATACAATGATGGTACACATGTCGAAGCACTGAACTTGCATGTCGTAATCAAACAAAAGGAATAATTATAGCTCCAAGAATACGTTTTAGAACTACCACACTACATTGACTTGAGTATATAGTATACTTCATTCAAACGAAATAGTTGAATTGAAACTCAATCTAGATTTATATTTAAAATAAAAATTAATTTGAAATTTTACATCAAATTGAATTTTAAATTTAAATTTATATAAAGAAAATTATTTTAAAGTTTAGACATGAGTTTGATATCGATTTTAAAATTAGTACTAAATTTTTAATATAACTGAAAGTTAATATTTATTTATTAAGAATATTTTTAGAATGAAATTATGTTAGAATTTTTTTATAAAATGTGTAATCAATCAATTATTTAAAAAATAAATTAATATTATATTTAGTACATATGTTTTTTTTTTTTGTAATATTAAGTATAAGGTTTGATATATATCTTACATGTATTTTTATAAAAGTATATGATGTTTCACTTAAAAGTTTAGTGTTAAAACATAATTATTAAGAGGTATCAATTATTATATTTTAGTAAATAAATATAAAAATAAAATATATGGTTTACTTTTAAAAGTTTAGGATTGAAATATGATGATTAAGAGATACCAATTTCATATCATAAGTAAATAGAATAACATATGTGTTTACTAAACATTAACATAATTTTAATGGGGTTGACTCAACAACTTCTTTGTAATGCTTTAAAAGCGGTTATACACTTATCAAGAGTTGGAAAAAAATATAAATTATTTTTTATCATCAAACCAATAAACGTACATTATAATATTTAAATATATATTGTCAAATCATATTTATATTATTTAATTAATATTTATTTAAATTTAAATAAGTAATGTTTATTTACCTATAAATATGAGTTTTATATAAAGATGTTTTATACTAAATATTATTATATCATTTTACCTACTATGTGCTGGAAAAGTCGAAAGGATAACATTGGAAAGACAAGTAAGAACGAGAACAAGAGCCCAACACACAAGAAATGACACCACCTTCAATCCAAAACCTTAAAACATTAGGTTTGTAGGTCTTCTTTCTTATATGTTGTTCAAATTTTTTATTTTTGTTTAATGTAACACTTAGACTCACATTTGGATACCTAACACTATGATGTTAGATAATAGAATCCACCAAGTTCTTTATGTGTTTTTACATATAATTTTCTAAATATATCTATGATTTTTTATTTAAAATTCATTTTGGAATAAAATCATTGTTAAAATTGATATGAAACCATGTATAAACACAAAAAGCATTTTACTTTAGAAAATATGAATTTGTATTTTAATATAATTGTTTATATTCAGATTTATGAAAATCTAAACTATTTTTTCAAATAGAAATTTGAATTTAATTCTAATTGAATTGTTTGGATATGTCCAATAGATTGGACCAATATAATAATGGAGCATATTGGATTAATGGATTTTGTTTTTCACCTATCGCACAAACCTAAGAAGCATGAAAATAATTAAATTAGTATTAGTTAGATTTGGTTAAGTGGAAAGTATAAGCCTACTTAAGCCACGCTTGGGATCTTAAATCTTAACTTCTTGAGAAAGACTCTGTATAATATCTTTATGGAAAGTGAGAATATCTTCCTTAAAGAAGAACATCAAAACTAGGTAGCTAGTTTTCCACTGCCATATAAAACCCTAGTACCTTACGCGTATGTAGGTTTGATTGGTTTAGTGTTGTTCTCCTAGTAGGTCAATATCAACTCCAATGATATATAATTATTTACTACATCACAACTTTGTGCTTCATAGAAAATTTGCTTAACTTAGTACATTTATAACTTTCTTTTATATATATCACATGCATCTTTCATGAAAATAAATAATACTTTTATTTTTTTTATAGGCAAATTTTTCAAACTGGTGTAATTTTTATCTAAAATTCTTAAAATGGTGTATTTTTTTATTTATTTATGGATATAGATAAATTGTGCCGGCCAAACACGATATCAATGTGAAGAAATAAACGAAATCATAAAAAGATAACACCATTTTAGTTTACTAGAGAAGATGGTGCAATCAAGATTTGAATTAATGAGTTAATTAAAATAGTCAGAATATTGCACGATTTTTATGGTGGTTAATATTCTCCACTCATTCTTCTTCTTTTATTTTTGGCATGTGTGTTGTATCATTACTGTGTAATTAAAATAAATGTAAAGTTACAAAATTGTTTTATTTATTGATAAATATGTAATGGTTAGAAATAAAAATGATGTTAGTATGAGATTTATATATTAAATCAAATTAAAAGTAAGTTTGATATTGAAAAAAAAATAAAAATAAAATTTAATAATAAAATATATTTAGCAAAATTAAGTATAAGTTGGATATTTAAATTTAGTTACTAATATAGAAATAATTTAAAATAAAATTGAAATTTAGCAATAAATTTAGAAAAGAAAATTAAAATTATTATATATTTTTTAAAATAAATTTATTGTTAGTTTTTAAATTATATCTAGGTAATTTTTCTTCACAATATGTAACCACTCTTCTATTCAAATTAATTTCACAATTATTTAATTACTTAATCAAAATTAATTTCAACCATTACATATTTATCAATAAATAAAATGACTTTGTAACTGTTTATTTATTTTAGTTGCATAGTAGCCACACACCAGGTGCAAATAAAAAAAGAGAAATAGGTGAAGAATATTAACCATCTTAAAATGATGCAGTATTCTCACAATTTTAATTTAATTAACTCATTGTGTTCTTTTTTCATTATTTCATTTAATGTTAAATTAAATTGTGTAATAAAGACACTGTTTCTTCACAATGATATCGTCTCTCTTATGTACCATTTATCCATATTTAAAAATAAATAAAAAATACACCATTTTGAGAATTTTAAATAACAATTACATCACTTTGAGAAATTTACCTCTTTTATATATAATTATGTAATTGGTATAAAATATATTTTCATCTTACACATTTGATTATAAGAAAATTTGAATAATTACTACTAAGAAAATTATCACTAATATAAAATAAAGTGATTACTTGACATCTTTTAAGTTGATTAGTAAAAAATTTGACAAACGAAAATTTTTCACTCCCTGATGTACAACTCTCATAAGTATCTCTTCATTATAGTTTTTCTATTTATGATATAATTTTATGCTGTAGGTTAATAATATATTAATTTAAATAGATAGTGTGAAGCACTTATATTTTAATGATTTTAGCATTAATTGTTTTTTATTATTTTTATAAATTATTTTAGAAGTTTCATTACTTACTTAGATATTCATTAAAATTAGTTTATCTATAATTTCATATTAATAAAAAAATATTTTATTTTGTTCAAATACATGACACAATATATCTTGTTTTATTTTTTTCAATTACTTCAAATAATTTCTTATATTAAATATTTTAAGTTAAAATAGACAATTTAGTCATTGTACATGTTTTGTTGTTTAAATTATTTTATTTGAAATTATTTATTCTATTACAGGTTGATATCTAAGTCTATTTAAAAGAACAAGAATTTTTATGTTAATTAATTTAAGAATTATTGTAAACTATTTTTTTTTACTAAGTAAAGCATTGACTAACATAAAATGACTTTTTATATTGATTTTTACCTCAATCAATATAAAAAAATTATTCTTTTAGTATCTAGACCGGTAAAATAGATTTTTTACAACACATAATTAACTAATTAAGAAATTTTTACGTCACTAATGTCAGTTTCAATTCGAAAAGTGACTCTAGTATATCACTTGCCATCATGTTTTTTTTATTTATAAAGACCTTAAATGAAAATTATCCTTTCATATGCTTTCATCCATAACCTTAATTAAAAATAGAAAGTTTGATATCTCTTAGAGCAAGGATCTGTATTGGTGAAAAATAATATTGAGTAAGATAAAATTATTATATTATAATAACATATTTGAAAATATTTAATGTAAATATATATTTAGGAGTCAAATATGAAAGTACTAATTAAATTATAACATTTCATCCCGTTGGGTGGATAATATATAGGATTGATACAAGTTGTCCAAACGAATGTAATCCTTTAATTACGAGTTCTTGCAATTTGATTTATAAGATCTGTTTGTTAAGTATATTTAATCTACGAGTTTATAAACTAATTCATTCTAAAAAAAAAAACATCTTTAACTATTTAAATAATTAAATCATTATTTCATGGTAGCCTTATCATTTGGGTCAACATAAAAATAAGAAACTTTGAAAATAAAATAAAACAAAATAACAAGTATGCGGATTGATCTCCCTTGAGAATAATAAGCAAATCTTATTATTGTTAAACTAGATCATTCAAATGACAAGTTGAAGAAAGAAAGAACAAAAAAAACGTGCTTTAGTTGCCCTCATTATTGCATAAAACTGTTACATCTTTTGGCTACTGTATAACCACCCCTACCAACTATTATCCTCCAATCCTTCTCTAGATGCCCTAAAATGCTTCACCTAATCAATGAGATTAATCCAAATCCTAATGAGTATTAAGTAAAGTTCATCCCTATGTCATCAAGCAATTTCAAGGTTTCATCTTTGACAATTATATTATACAAATCTACCAAGTTCATATCTTTCTAACTATGAAGTTTGAGTATTTGATATAATATATATCACAATAAACTAAAATATAAAGTTATTTTATATTTTATAAATAGATACAAACATTATTTTATAAACTGATCTTATAAAATTTAACTAAATTTAAACTTTAATTTTTAAGATGATATTAAAATCTAACAATGGTTGTTGAACTTGTCTCATTCATTCTTAAATAGCTATTAAATCATAAATATATAATCTTATGTAGGACAAAGAGTGAATTTAATTTTTTTTTATTATAACTAATATTAATATCTTTATATTATAATATTTTTAGGTCTAAATACCTCTTAAAAGACTATTATTATTGCACTATTATTATTATTTCTTGCTGAGTTTTGATTAAGCTTATCCAACACAATACCTCCCTTACTCTATGTCATTTTATCTATTTCATCATACTCATCCTCTGTTCCTACCTTTATCTAATCTAGTTTTTCCAATCACAACTGAGAAAAGCAAATTTTTTTACTGACTAGAACTTGGGACACTTTATGGTTGATGAATAGGGGTAAATTTGATACAAATTGTTCTAAGAGAAAGATAAAACACATAAACCATTTTGAAAGAAGCAACAAAAACATAGAGGAAAAATTAAGGCTATCATGGTATGTATTTAATTTTATTCTCATTTTTATTTCTCTTTCAAACATTAAATTGCAATGTGCTCATATTTTTCTTAACAATGTAACTAGTAAATAAATCAAAATAAATTAATGCTCAAATATCACAAAAGAATGTTACAACCTTCATCTTCTTTAAAATGCACAATTTCTTTATGATAGAGAATGTAAGCATAACTCAAAGTTGACTATTTAGCTAAGAAGGATACAACTTATATATGAAGTTTTTAAAAATTAGAATGTAGTGTTACGAGGGAATTTGAAATATTTAAAGAAATTAAATAGCAGAAACATTATATTTTTTAAATCATGCAGTTTTTATAAAGAGAATTTAATTAAGTTGATTGAATAATGTGTGTGAATTTTTTATAAAGAAAATTTAATTAAGCGATAGAATAATGAGTGTAATTTTTTTTATAAAGAGAATATAATTTAGTTGATTGAATAAGGTATACTAAAAAAATTGATTTTAAAATTGATTTATTAGTTTCTAAGATAATAAAATTAGTTATTAATTTAATTAGAGGTTAATTTAGAATCTTATAATAATAAGTAGTTAAAATCTTATAATTAATGTTAGAAAGGAATTTAGATTTTAATTCATAAAATAATTTAGTTACTGTTATATAATACCAAATGTAGTAGTCACATAAATCAAAAGAGATCCATGTATTGATTTCTAATTAATCATAATTTATTATAAATATTGTTTGATTGACCTACTTAATCTTTTATATTTTTATATTTATTTGTAAATTTAAGTTCATTAATTTTAAAATAAATTATTAATAATTAAATTTTTTATTATAATTTAAATAGTTTATTACAAATCTAAATATAAGTATTCAAATTTACTTTTTATTATTAATTTTAATAATAACTAAATTTTAATTCTCATAAATTATTGCCTAATCTCAAATTATATTGTGTTTATGATATCATATAAATTTAGTTTATACCGATCAAGTGAAGAATGATAGGAAATCTTCACTTTAAAGAAGAGAGAAAATGTAAATTTTTAATTCAATTGGCACAATCTTAAAAAAAATAAAAATAAAAAATTTCCGGAATGAATAAGTTATTCTAGAATAACAACTTCACTGTAAATAAATTATACAATAATAAACGAGTTTAGATATATGCAAGTAAAATTATACCAACTTAACCGTGTTAACATGATATTACTTCAATTCAAATAAATAAAATATAATTAATATAATTTAAGTGGTTTGTGAGTCAAATACAAATTTTATATTAAAGTCATATATATTTTGTTCACAATAAAATTGTGTACATACACAATTTATCTTTATAGACAAATTTTTCAAAATTTATCTATTTGAGTAATTTTTTATAAAATTATTAAAAAAAAATTCAAGAAAAGGTATTCGATCCAAATTAGTAATTCTGTATACTCATCTTATCAAAGGAAATTTTATTTGTATAATCCAAATAGGCATTTTATTTTTATTAAGATAATAAAAACTCTGCTTTATGGAATCTGTAATCTGATACCATTGAAATCATCCATTGACGTGAAGACAGGGACTTTCACACTGAAATGAAACATTTATGTATGACAATACCATTCATTATAGTATCCTTAAAAAAAGAATAGTTTCAACTTTTATGAACAATATAAGCACTATATATTATATTTACTATTTTATCATCCAAACAATCAAAGAGTATACCTAACAACATTACCAGTTGCAATCATGATTCTTCTCAAAACACCTTCAACTTCAAACACACACTTATTATCTATCTGCTATAAAACATAAAATAAAAAGTATTAGAAAGTGCGAAGTGTAAACCTGAGTTTACTTTTATTAAATATTATATTAATATTTCCAAAGAGGCCTGTATAAAATCCTTTGACTAGAATGTGAATGTGCCACCCTATCAATGCCCCCATCATTTGACTGTAAGACAACTCAGAGCCAAAAATTGTTGACAATTGCAGCAACAGAACCAAGAAATAGGCATTATTAACTAAACTCCTGAATCCAATGGGAAAGCATCTCCTTGTAGTAACACAGAAGCAACCAGGTGCATAAAACTACCAAACAAAACCATCATATTTAGCCTAAAACACAAAATATTGACCAGAAGAACCCAGCAAACAAGATCACCCAATAGGACAAACAACCTTAAGATGCCAGCTGGCAAGGGATTTAAGACAAGACCATGAAACTCAACGATTGTTCTTGGAATTCAAACTACCCAATTCACCCACAAAGAAGAAACGACAAAAGGGCAAAACTTTTCCACTGAGAACAGAGGAAAGATGGGTTTCTAGATTCTGGGGCGGGTAAAAGAAGAGACTGGGAGCTGAAAGAAGAGGCGGCAATGGAAAATTTAAAATAATAATTAATAAAAGTAAACCCAGTTTTGCACTTCACAATCATTGTGATTCATTGGATGGTTGCCTCATTCTAATACTCAGTTTTCTCCAAAACCTTAAAATAACTCCATCTTCATTTCATTCAATTTTTTTTATCTTCTTTTCTATTCATTTTCCTTAGATAAATAAATAAAATTAGTACATTTATTTTAATTCATTCGAAACTTTTGTTAATTTGAAACTTTGTTTGGATTGGTTTGTGATCACAAAATAAATTTTATTAAATAAATTAGTCACAATACAAAAATAAATAATTACATTGATTTTAAATACTTTAAGGTACTAAGTTTGACTAACATTTTCTTTATGGTATACCACCTCAATGTCAATATGTTATATTTAAAGTAAATATTAAGATATTAAGATTTCATTTGTATGTAAGTTTGATATATTAAATAAATTGACTTATCAGTCTATTATTTTTTAAAGTAGTGTAATATTAAACTAATATAACTAGTACTCACTTATACTTGTATTGAAAATTAGTTACTATAATATATTTAAATAATTTATTATACATTATTTAAGAAAGACAGAGTTACTATGAATTATTATGAATACATAGACTAAAGTATTTTAGTGTTATAATTTCAATTAGATAGTGGATTTTCTTTTGAAAATATTTACTTTAACAAATGAAAGAGTTTTGTGAAATTTTTATTGATCTATTCATTCATTGTCTTCAAATTTATCAATCTTATCATTTCTTAACATTGTCAGTAATTAGGTGAAGTTAGTTGAACTAGGATATAATAGAGTTTTTGTATCTGTTGACATGTTTTCATACACAAATATTCCATCAAATGACTCTACTCCAATATCACATATCACGTCCTTTAATTGGTCATTCATGGTAGAATCAACAAACTCATCAATTTAGCACACACTTGACAAATGTAAAGCTCACTATGTCATATCCATGTTATATAATTTCTCAAAAATCTATCATACAAAATATGTTATCTAATTTTCGAAACATGACAATGTCCTCCTATTCAAACAATTAACACTGAAACACCTCATCCTTACTCCATTGTGACTGCTATAAACATCATATTATGCAAACTGTATAAAATCTTCCACCTCTCTCATAAGTAAACTTTATTCATCATTCCTTACATTTCATGGAATTTCAACAACATTTAATGATCCAAAATGAAAGTGATTATATGAAATCTCCATAATTAAATATGCACTTAAAGATCAATACAAAATGCAATGAACCAAAATTAAGTAAAATATATAAAATTTAGATTATAAGTTATATACTAATTAATTAATAAAAAGTGATTTGTATTGGTAGAGTGTTTAATTAAACAATTCAATATTCATTACAATTACAATTGGTACAACCTCCACTACTTTTAATATAAAGTTTATTACAACAAAAGACACTTTTTAATATAAAGTCTATTACAACAAAAGACACTTTAAAATTGGAAGAGTGCTACACAAATTAATGTATTTATATCTCAAACTAAAAACTAAGGATCTTTCAATATATAAGTCTAACGAAAATTGAATAGCACAATGTAAAAATTAGGAAATTCAAATATCTAATAATATTTATGGGGAGTCAAAAATCCCTAAACTCAATACCAACACATTTAAAAAAATACTATTTAATTTAATATCATATAAATACTAATTAAATATAATAAAAAGTAAGAATAAAAATAAAACTAAACTAACAAGTTTTGACAAGAGTGTTGACAAAAAAGATGTAGTCACACATGGAAAGCAGTAGGAGTGGTGTATGCCAAGTATCGTAATCACTCAGGTAATTACAAGGTAAAAGTTGGGTGAATATTAGAAACAATTATAGAATCAACAGATAAAGAAGAAAATTGAGTGTCAGTAATGTATAGAGAGATGAAACAAGTCACGAGAAAGAAGATTAAAACAAAATATTGAGTTTTAATGATAGTTTTAATAGAATCATTCTTATTCCTCCACTTTTATCCACGGTTCAACTATAATTATTATCATTATGCTACTTGTAACGATGATTCAATTAAAACTATAATTGTTCCTGATTTTTATTTTTTTTACAATGGTGGGTTTAGAATCGTAGTCAAATGTTCACATTTTTAAAAAAATCATCACATTAATAATGACTTTATAGTATATTTGACTATTTTACAATAACAAAGAAAATATATCAAAAGTGAATTACTACTTGAAATAAACTTGAAGAAAACATTCACAATATTTAACAAAATCAAAATTTCATATTTAAGTCAAAATATAAATATCGTTATTAACTATCATCAAAGTGAAGCTAAATTTAAGTAACTAAACCATATTTTAACACTCTTATAATACATGTTTTTATTTATTTATATTTAAAAATCAAAATACAGTACATATTAAATATCCAAAATTTTAAATCCTGTCAAACTAAATGTTTATGGGTTTAGTCCATACTCAATCAAGAAAAAGTGTGAAAAGTAAAAAAAAATTAAGATTACCTAACAATTTTAAAATATTTATTTTAAATAAAAAAATACAAAATAGTTCATTAATTTATATATAAAAGTTAATTTAATTTATATTTCATCTTATTCCCTACATGGAATAGTAGAAATCTGAATAAATAGTAAATGTAATTATGATTCTATCCGCATAGCATGTTTTTCACGTGTTTGCTGTTTTTAGAGAACAATTTTTTCTAATCAAACTAATCAATGTCCTTATTTAGTCATTAATAATTGGAAAATTCCAAAAGGATCAGCCATTACGAATTAAAATTTCAACGAGAAGAACAAAATGCAGAAAATAAAGACAATTGATGTAACCCCACTATGCTTGAGGCATGAAAAGTCCCACCAACATAAATTTTAAACAAAAATTGATGATTTGGTATAATATCAATTTTTTTTTTGTTTTCCTAAACAACCTACGTTATAATTTAACCATATGAATATTATTATATTTTTCTTTTTATGTTAAAATATATAATATATACTAAAACTATTAGCTCAACTAAAATATATGCTAAAGTATAATCATGTTACCATTCCTACATTCGAAAACCAAACATTACATCTTGGTATTAATTAATTAATTAATGCTATTCCTCCTCATTGCCTCAAACACTCTTTAATTATCATAATTAGTGGAAAGATCTACCAACCATTTCAAACGGAATGGTCTTTCTCTTCAAAGCAATCTTAATAACTGAGGTAACCTGGGTAAAATGTTTAATCAAATCTATTTTTCATACTATATAAGAGATAAAGATGATAAAAATAAAATCAGGTTTGATAGAATAATTCAAACTCATAAATCAAATTAAATAATGTTTTGAAATTTAGACCAACAACTTGAACCCATAATGGACTGATTTTTTTTTTTAAATCATTAATATTGGTAAACTTGTATTTAAATAAAGATTCATTGAATCAGAAATAAGACTCACTAAAATTTGTATTTTTATGAAATTTAATGAATAAGAAGAAGAACGCTACCAGGATTTATCTATAAAAAAATAGCGAAAAGGGTTGTGAATTTTTCTCTGTTAAAGGATAAAAATGGGTACTAATTAAAAATAGTAAAAAGTGTAATATTTAAAACATATATGTATTTATGAAAAAAAATGAAGAACTACATATGTTAACACAACAGAAAAAAGAAGTTAAAGATAGTACTGTAAAAAATATTTTTATTGAAAATAATAAACAAAACTTGTACAAGAAAATAAGTAAAAAGTGTTGTGTAAAACCATGCTAGAAAAGAAGAGCAAAGACTATAATTCTTGCATTTGTGTGAGATTTTTTTATTTTTTATTTTATCAAAGATTCATTTGAAATTAAATGTGTCTAAATATTATTAACCAGGTGCACTTTTCTGACCTAATGTAGGTGAAGTATAATTGTCCTAATTTTTTGCCAAATGACGTAATAATATCACCAAAAAAAATAATTGCTTTTTTGAACTTGGCATCAGACATTGGTCAACCATGGAGTTGAAGTTTGTTCAATGTTTATTAAAGTAAAAAGTTGAGGCAGAAAAGCACCTTTGCTAATTTGGGCATCAGAACAAAGGAAAGGTGGGTTTGTAGGAATCTGGGGGCGTGCAAAAGAAGAGGCTGCTATGGAAAAATTAAAATAATAATTAATAAAAGTAAACCCCAGTTTACACTTCACAATCATTGACTGAGGGTTTGTTTTTCGTTCTCATTTTCAGTTTTCTCTAAACCTTGTATCTAAAAGTGTAGTTTATGATAAAATCTACATACTGCATTTTTCACCAAAGTAAAATACCATAGTTAATTTTATTTTGCATTTAAATAAAATTTTGAGATTAATTTTTTGATCCTATAAAAATCATTACAAATAAGATTATTCGCGAGATATGTGTCTCTTTCGTAAGAGTTCGTGTTAAATTATAAAATCTTTAATATATGTTTTTCTTTCATTTAATTGTCAAAATTCTAATAATAAAAGAATAAAAGATAATTCAATATGGTTATTAGATATACACCATCACAAGTTTTGGATTCTATCTAATATTTTATAAAATTGTTGCACTTTTATATTTAGAGTCTTATTTATATTTGGAGATCCTACATTGACTAGAGATTATGTCTTTTAATAGTTTATAAGTGGGTGCAAACCTTATTTTACAAGTGGGTTTTGTAAGGTTGAATTAGGCTTAAAGTCCATCCTAGCAAGATTGTTGGGTCTATCGAACCACCTGCTATCGAACCGTTATCAGACCACTCTTACATATAAGTTTCAGACTGATTCTTCCTGCACCTCGATGGTGACATCCTGCACCTCCATAATTCTAATATATTCCTATTTTAGCCTTGAGAAAAAGACAAAAATAACCTTCATTAATGGTAACTGCGATTCATATTTTTTTTTCACTTTTGTACAACCCGCAATGTATTTAGAAAAAGTTGTGTTGTGGGTTGACAAACCTGTTGCTATGGTGTAATTGTGGTTATGGCAAAATAAGCACTACCCATGATCGAACTGGGAACCTTTAGGTGTAAAACTAATGTGATAACCACCATTACACCACCACAGTAGCAGGTTATAACCTACAACACAAATTTAACCCGCAATATATTTAAAAAAAATTTGTATTGCGGGTTGTACAACCCGCAATTGTATTTTCTACACCTTTTACATTGCGGTTTGTGCAATCCGCAAAGTGAAAAAAAAAATCCCAGTTATCATCAATGAAGGCTATTTTTGTCTTTTTTTAAGGTTAAAATGGGAATATGGTAAAATTATGGAGGTGCAGAAAGTCAATATGGAGGTGCAGGAAGAATCACTCTAAGTTTCACGCTTGAGTTGAGGAGTCTCAGCGTGAGAAGGGTGTGTTGGAGATCTCACATCGACTAGAGATGAGAGGTCTTTTAATAGTTTATAAGTGGGTGCAAACCTCACCTTACAAGTGGGTTTTGTAAGGTTGAGTTAGGTTTAAAGTTCACTTCTTGATAATTATTATTTACTATCAATAACAATCATTATTATTTAGAGTTAGGTTTAGAGTAGCATGTTATTAAGGATTGTATCCAGATTTCAAGTATCTAGATTTCTAATTTTTCAATTAGACTTAGCAAGGTCCTCTCTCCAATCCAAGTTTCTTAGCAAGGTCCTCTCTCCAATCCAAGTTTTTTGGCATTTTTCTGAGGTTGGTTGGATTAAAGTTAACATTGTTGGAGATGTCAGATGTGCTTCCAATTTTTCAACTTGTAGTGGTATTTCCAGGGACAGTCATGGCGACTAAGTGAGTAATTTTTATACTTTTTGCATATTCGGCATGCTCTTTATGCTAAAGTAATGGATGTTATTTTTGTTATTGAATATGTTCAATTAAAGGATTTTAATAAATTTTGGTTGGAGTATGACTCTTCTTTGCTTTGTCATACTTTTCGTTCTGATCATATCATTTCTTGGATTCTTAGAGATAAATGATGTAAGTGTATGCAAAATTATGATACTATGGATTTTAGAGCGACTCATGTCTTTTAGAAGGATAATACTTGTATTGATAGATTGACAAATTTATGCGTACTTTGCACTATATTAGGCTAGACTTTCTTTATAATAGGTTTCATCTTAGTTTGCTTGTCTTTGCATAGGTTTGTTGTAACCCCCATGCTTTTTGTTCTTTTGCATTCTTGTTTTTCTTAATAATATTTTTCATGTAATGATAGATCATTGGTGGATTTTGGAATGTCAGTCTAACTAAGATGTCAAGATCCATAATGATGTCTAACATGAGTCCTTTATTTAAAACAAATGGTTATTGGTTTAGTCCATACTCAACCAAGAAAAAATGAGAAAATAAAATAAAATTGAGATTACCTAAGAATTTTAAAATATTTTTTAAATAAAAAATTTACAAAAATTAGTTCACTAGTTTATACATAAAAGTTAATTTTAACTTATAAAAAAGTTAATTTAATTTGTATTTATATTGTATCTTATTCCCTACATGGAATAGTGTAAATCTGAATAAATAATAGTAAATATAATTACAGTAAATATAATTATGATTTTTTAGAAAAAGAAACATATCACTAAAAGAAAAAAAAAAAACAAACAAACAGGACTAGGTCAAACCCATGCAAGAAGACACAAAATCCTTCCCCATAAAAGACCTAAACAAGGTAAAATATAGGGAGACTATACCATTATTAAAAAAGAAAAAAAATCTAAAGTAATGGTAGAAGGTAAGCTATACCATACTAAGGAGAGTCAAATCTATTGTTCAATCCTAAAGGAAAATCTATTGTTCAATTCTAAAGAAAAAAGTTTATCAGCACAATGGTTACCCTTTCTAAAATTATATGAAACTTTGAAATCAATCTTTTACAAAAGGATATACGCTTATTCCTTCTTCTTATGATAAACCAAGGAACAAGCTCGATCGAGGTAAAAGTTTCACAAATCAGAATAGAATCAGTCTCCAATCATAAACAACCATAATCGACATCTCTAGTGTGTTCTATTGTCAAGATAGCATCCAGAAGCTTAGGAAAGAGAGAAGACTGGACTCACAAGAAAGAAAAAAAACCGTCAACAAACTCTCTCATGTCCCCTTTGAAGATACCAGCACAGGCAGCAAGACCAGGTGAACCTCTAGCAGCATCGTTCGTATTAACTTTAATCCAACCAACCAAAGGGACTCCCAGACCACTTGAATCAGATGAGAAGCTTTTCCAAACCTAATAGTTACACAAAAAAATTTCAAAACATAAAAGTTAGTAATATCATTATTCATTGTTTTATTAGAGGAATTACCTGACATTCTGACATTACTTTTTATAGAATCAATAGCCATATGAATGCTAATACCCTATTGGAACCTAAAATAATTTTTCCTCTCCAAATCATCCAAACCAAAAAGGTGATAGGGACAAGCTTAATGAATTTAATAAGAGGACTTCCTGAAGACTTAAAAAAAGATAAAAGAACATCAGAAGATAAACAGTCAAATTAGGAAAAATTTGCTGAAGTCAAGACCAGATGGACAAGACATCAAGACATTAAAAGAATAGATGAGAATTAGATTTCTCTTAAGAGTTACATAAAGAGCACATGGAACAGGAAACCACCCCTCTTTTTTTTAAACTCAATGTTCACAGGCAACATGCAGTGTAAAAGTTTTCATAAAACCAAAGATTTGATAGGAAGAATGGAGGAGGACCAAATAACATTGTCCCAATCACAAGAAATCCCTATTTGAGAGATATAGCTCTGAGTAGACTTCTGATTTAAGATGTTAGAATCTTCAAGCATCCAATTAGGCACATCTTCCTCCTAAAAGATAATAATATTCTTCATATTCAGAGCATTAGCAAAGTCAACTAAGGGAGAGGATAAAGACCAAGTACTCTCATTCCAAGTCTCACAGACTTTAGAAGAGAGATTGACCCTTTTAGTATAAGGGACACCTGCTATTAAGGAGAGATATCTAAAGGAGCACCAAAGGTCATTCCAAAAATTTATATTAGTACCAAATTCCACATTAGAGTAGGTTTTTTGAAAAACCACATCATAGAAATCTTTGATACCCGACCATATAGAAGAAGAACGAAAAATAGGAATTTCTTAGTACTTAAATCTGAGAAACATGACTTTCATCATAAAGGACCAAGGCTTTTTTGACTATAAGCAAATTTTCAGGCAAGCTTGAAGAGATAAGCTTTATTCTCAACCTAAAAATTAGTGACTTGAAAACCTCCTTCAAATTTGGAATAACAAACTTTAGCCTAATTAACACTATTAACCAATTGCATTCTACCCATCAATGTTCAAAGCTTTACCTCTCCAATAAGCTAATTAAGCTTAACTTTATAAGCCAGAGATTGAAGATAACAGGATTAGGATTTGGGAGCACCAATAAAAATTGGAACACCAAGATAAACAAAAGGAATGGTTTCATAGCTACACTTACGGATAAAATTAACTCTTCTAATAAAGTTAATAGAATCATCAGAAGAGAAGAAGTTACTTTTAGAATAATTTATGTGTTGCCGAGAAGAAGAACAATAAAAATTCAAAAACTTTATAAAATAAGATAAGATCTTATTATTGATCCTGCAAAAAAACAAAAATATCATCAAAAAATAAAACATGAGAGGAAACGAACATACTTTTAGAAATGACCATAAGAAGTATTTTCTTAGAAGAAAAACAAGGTGAAAAGTCGCCCTACTCAAGACTTCTTCAGCAAGATAAAAAAGCATTAGTAATACAGATCTCCTTGCCTGATCCCTCAATTGCAAGGAAAAAAACCCCAATCATGTTGCCATTAACTTCTATAGAGAAAACCCAACCATGTTGCCATTAACTTTAATTCATTAATTTTAATAGAGAGCATAACAGAAGAAAGAATGATCTGAATCCAATTAGCAAAGGTCTCATGAAAACCAAATTGTCTCGTAACAAGCTGCAAAAAGTTCCGATTTTGTATCAAAAGCTTTTTTGAATATCAATTTTAAAAGCTATGTTACCTCACTTGGCTTTTTTAGAAAGGATGTTTATAGCTTCGAAAGTGATACAGATACAATCCTGAACATTTTTGCCCTGAACAAAATCATATTGATTAGAGGATATGATCTTAGAAGCAATAATCACCAACATGTCAGCCAAAATTTTAGAAATAATTTTAAAGCGACAATTAGCCACAACAATAGGACGGAAATTCTTGATAAAATCAACTCTAAGAATTTTAGAAATCAGGGAAAGCACATTAGAATTCATTGCACGTAAGATCCAACTGAGTGAAAAATTACTTGACAGCATTATCAAAACCAATAATATCCCAAGAAGTAGGGAAGAAGCCACTGAAACCGTTAGGCCCAGGGGAGTTGTTGGCATTAAGACTGAAAATAGCATGCTTAATTTCCTCATAGCTATGACATTTAGTCAATATAAAATTTTCTTCATCAGAGACCATTTTAGAGATATGCTTAGCCATAAGACTAGTACATAGAAAGCATAGGAAGAATCACCATGATCAAGAATAAAGATGCTTATAAAAAGAGACAATATGATTCTTTATAGCTTTCTGCTCTTCCAAAATCTCACCACCCTTTAGTAAGCTATGAATGTCACTAGAATTAATCCCCTATTTTATTACCGTATGAAAAAAAAAAAAAAAAAAAAAGCAGTGTTTTCTATCATCATCAGAAAACCAAGACATTTAGTCTTTTCCTTCCAAAAAGAATGTTGACAATTTAATGCGAACTCAAGCTCATCTCTAGCCCCTTTTTCTTTAACAATGAGGAATTCTCTACTAAGTAAATGTGTTTTATCAAGTTCTTCTTGAATGGAAAAGAGAACCTTCTCTTTGGTGACCACATTTTCATAAACATTTCCAAAAACAGATTTATTTCATATTTTTTGGACAGATTTTAAATTCTATAGTTTTTTTAAAACCTACATATAGCAACCACTAATAGATTTTAGCCAAAATTATTTAATTATATCCAGACACGTAGGATGTTGCAACCACATTTTAAAAAATCTAAATAAAAAGAATTTGATACTACCAGAAGAGAGAGATTCTATCTACATATTATCATTCTTTTCACAAGAAAGGACACATGTTTGCTGTTTTTTTGAAAACAATTCTCCAATCTTGCTAATCAATTTCCTTATTTACTCATTAATAATTGGAAAACTCCAAAGGGATTAGCCATTAAGAATTAACATTTCAATGATAATAGAGGTTGTTGATATAGTAGTTATTGATAGGGATAAAAAGGAGGGAAAATCTAGCTGGAATGCAGGATTTTTTTATTTTTATTTTATTTTTTCAGGTTATTATTCCATAAATATTTTAATTGAAGGAGTTGGTATAAGAGTATCGAAGCTTGGATTGTAGTAGTAGTGACAATATATTATTACACTTCAGACAAAGTGTATTATAAATTATTGACCTTTATCTTTGATTCTACTTGTTTAGGACTGCAAGTTTTGAATTATTATTGTAATTGCTTATATGTTTTTCATTTATGATGTTTGAAATTTAGTGTTAAGAGACTGGAGTAGAAAAACTATCACTTTTTTATTTTTTTATTGTAATAGGGTTGGAACATCCCTTTCCATTAATTCTATTTTTTCTTATAAAAAAAACATTTCAACAAAGAGAAAAGAAATGCAGAAAATAAAGACATTTGATGTCAACACACTAAGCTTGACACATGAATGTGTTGTTACACTGCCTCTGACCTTAATGGTAGTTTATTAAATTTTATAATTTTTTTTATTAGAGATCGGGAATTATGTGGGTTTGAAATTCTAAACAATATAGAAACAAAAACTCCCACCAACATAGATTTTGGCCTAAAATTGATGTTTTGGTATAATATAATTTTTTTTGTTGTTTTCCCTAAACAACCTACATTATAATTGAGCCATATGAATATTATTATATTATTCTTTTTATATTCAAATATATAATATAGATTAAAAATATTAGTTTAACTAAATATATGCTAAAGTATAATCATGGTACGTACCATTCCTACATTCGAAAACCTAACATTACATCTTGGTATTAATTAATTAATTAATTAATTAATGTTATTTTCTCTTCATTGCCTAAAAAAATTTGTAATTATCATAATTAGTGGAAAGATCTACCAACCATTTCAAATGGAATGCCCTCTCTCTCTCTCTCTTAAAAGCAATCTTGATAACCGAGGCAATCAAATCTCTTTTTTATATTATATAAGTGATAAAGATGCTAAAAACAAAATCAGCTTTGATGGAATGATTTAAAACTCATAAATAAAATTAAATAATGTTTTGAAATTTAGACCTTAAAACAACTCAATGGATCAGGTTGGACCCATAATATGTTGATCCAAAATATATAAGTCTATTCTAACATTCTTGGCTATGGACTGATTTTTCTTAAAATCATTAATATTGGTAAGTTTGTATTTAAATAAAGATTCATTGTATGAGAAATAAGACTCACTAAAATTTGTATTTTTAATTAAATTCAACGAATACGAGGAAGAATGCTACCAGAATTTATCTATAAAAAGTAGCGTAAAAAGTGTAATATTCAAAACATATTTGTATTTATGAAAAAAGAAACTACATATGTTAACACTACAGAAAAAAAAGAAGTTAAAGATGGTACAGTAAAAAATATTCTTTGCAATATGTTTTATTGAAAATAATAAACAAAACTTGTTCAAGAAAATAAGTAAAAAGTGTTCTTGTAAAAAAAAGATGCTAGAAAAGAAGAGCAAAGACTCTATAATTCTTCCATTTGTATGAGATTTTTTTTTTTATCAAACATTCTTTTGAAATTAAATTTGTCTAAATATTATTAACCAATGTGCACTCTTCTAGCCTAATGTAGGTGAAGTATAATTGTCCTAATTTTTTTTTTTTTTTTGCCAAATGACGCAATAATATCACCAAAAAAATAATTGCTTTTTTGAATTTCACATCCTTCAAGACATTAGGTCAACCATGGAGTTGAAGTCTGTTCAATAGTTATTAAAGTAAAAAAGTTGAAGCCGAAAAGCACCGTTGTTTATTTGGGCACGAACACACTTGGACATTTCCATATCATGAGCAAAATCTTCGATGCTTCTCAACTTTTTTCTGGAAAATATTTGTTATACCGATTCTAATTTTGTATATGAACATTCTTCAATAACTTCTTCGTTATGCAACTAAAGTTCATATCCCTCAACTTTAATTTCCCAGTTTTGACACGTTCCAAATCCAAAAGTGACGCAACAATTTCTGGGAAAAGATGAGGAATCGTCGTGGATGAAGTTATCAAAAGCATGCAAAACTAATTTTATCAACAAATAAGAAAAGGTCGTATTTCACTTTATTTACAAAGTCTACAAATAAAATTATAATAATTTTCAATAACAATAAACAAATAAAACTTCATTTCATTTTATTTCAAACACAAACAAATTTTTTTATCACATCATCAATTTTTCAAATCTTAAACAAGAAAGAACAAAGGAGAGAGTATATCTCTAACAAACAATGATTTGCACAGTAGTGATAAAATAGTGGCAGAAAGAAACAAGAGTCAAAGGTGGCACGATAATGTGAACATGAAGCGCCACAATTTGAACAGTGAGAGAGAATCATCATCACCATTCTCACTCTCACAAATGGATGATTTCAAATGAGAACACAAAGTTAATGATGAATGAGAATGGACTCAAGAAACTGGGTATGTGAGTTCCATCTCTTAGCTGCGAATTCCCCTCGAAGCTTCATTACAGTAAGTGTTGTTATATTAGATAAGGGTAAGAACACAACTTTTCTACAAAATTATACAAAAATGTATTAAAAATCTATATATCTTAATTACTCTGTATTTTTGCATGCAGTTTTTTCATTTTATTATAAATTTCTATTTATTTTTCATCTTTTATTATTTTAGTAATATACCTGATCAGCCAAAACCCAAAGAAATTCAGATAGTTTTTTGGTTCACACTGTAATTCTTTTATTTGAAAAAACAAAACTAAAGTAATTCATAAATAATTGACATCCATTTGTGCCTACCCTTTGTATGATTGCATGAGTATTGAATTACTTATTATTGAATTATTGAATTCTGACTTGGAAGTTATAAATATTTTTCATGGGATTTTTTTGTAAAATTTGTTGTAATTATGTTTACAATATTTATTCTATAAAAATAATTATATTTTTCATCAATTTTTTATTTACTGATTTTTAAGGTAATTAAAATTTAGATAATGAATATGAATACTAAGATATATAACAATTAAAGATATTATTTAAGAAAAGCATCAAAGATATATGCATTAAAGATACTTTTTTAATGTATGTGTGTGTCTATATATATAATTGCAGCCTTTACTCACATCACTTTTAAAAATGTGGGTTGGAGGAAAAAATAAAGATTATAATAATTTTTAAACAACAATATTTCAGTGTAATTTTTTTTTGGAAATATAAAAAAAAAAGAATTTTAATTTATGTTTTTTAAACCTTAAAAATATCAGAAAAGGTATAAACATTTAATATGTAATTTTCTTTCATATCACAATAATAAATTTGATATAAAAGATAATGTTAATGTACATTTATAACTTTAATGTGTTTACTATTACTATTATTTAATGTTTTAATATTATCACTCTCATTTAATTAAAATTTATGAAATCTACCTCAACTATTAGTTTGATTACAAAGAAGAAGAATGGAGATCGTGTATGGATTTTGTCAAAGAAAGATAAACTTTATTTATTATTTAATTAATATTTTTATGGAATTTATCTCAATTGATTTACTTTTCTTGTTTCCATATTTAGAATAAATTAATATTTAAATACAATTCAAAGATTAATATCAGAATAAAAGAAGAATTACATATTATTTTTAAGCTTTCACTTTCAATTCATATTTATAAAAATACCTATATTTATATCATTAAAAAAAACTCAAATGTGTAATCAATCATATATTTCACTCTATCTATCTAATAAATTGCTAGTTCATGCATAAATTCATAACTGGATATACAACTTTTCTTTCAAAAATAGGTTGATCGGGTGAAAGAAAACTATACCTCCTGATCATTCAAAAAATATTTCGAATTTTTTTAACAATACATACATAAAAAGGGATAATAAAGCAATTATCAAACACTAATAGAGCTTGACCTGTTATGATTATTCCTTGGCTAGACCAAAGACTTCGTGGTCTTTAACTACTTCCTATAAAATTCAGAAATTCAGTATTTTATTTTTCCTGGGACCCAAAAACAGAGACTATAATTGCAACAACAACTATTTTCTTGCTCTTAAGAATTTTCCACCTCAATTTCTTACGCACAAAAAAGAGAGCCATAGAAATTGAGTCCTAGCAGGGTATATATATTGATTATAGAATGTTGAATTAATTCCAAAATCAAGACCAAATTAAGACTTCATTGGTTATATGACATATGGGTTGTATGACCAAGGATGTGGAAACCTAGAAATTTGTAATATTTTACAAATTTTTAAGATAAATTGATGTTGAAAGTCTTTGATACCAGTCTTCTGTTACATAGAACGTTACATTTTCTTCTTGTTAGTTGTCTCTCTTTTTCAGAGTCCCACACCTCCTTTTCTTCAGCATATATAGATATTTCCACTGGTTAATTATAACGCAATTTAACAAATATATATATATATATATATATATATATATATATATATATATATATATATATATATATATATTATCTTATTCATTTGAAATTAAAAATTCAGATAAGATTTATGTATAATTAAGTAATGCATAAAAGTTAAACTTTATGTAAAATAGGAGTGGCAAAAACACTTAAACTTTTATAATAAATTGGGATGAATTGATACGCAATAGTTACGAGTCAAAGATTTGTTGCTAAATTAGTCTACTGTTAAAAAAGTTATATTTTTACAGTTTATATTTTTAATTATTTTTAAATGTTATGGAATTTAATTAGATAAACAAGGATGTACGGTTTTTATTTCTTTAACTTTCTATTATACTATTTCACTCTTTTAATGGGTGAAGGAGTACTATTTGAGAGGGAGAAGGCTTTGTTTTAAATTTAATGTACTAGTGGAGAAAGAACCATTTGCGTCAAGCTTCTTGTTCATGACATAAAAAAGACACAATAATAATTCTGAAGAGTTTTAAATCGGATTATATATATATATATATATAATTCGATGTAAAGTTCTATATATATCTAATATCTAATGTGAATTTCTTATTTTATATTTCTTTTATTGTAAAATGATACTCTCGTTTCTTCTTTTTTGTTTTCACTTTGACTATGCAATGATGTTGTGAAAGCTTTCATATTGGTTAACTCACTTTTTGTTGGTTTCCTATGACTAGGTTAATGCATTGCTTGTTTTTGTCTGATTGGATTGAGTTTTCGTTCTTCATTGATGTTGGTGGTCTATACTTCTTATTTCTGTGTTTGACATTGATATTGTAATTAGTTTTGGAGATCTACAATTTGTTAATACATACCTTTGGTAAGTTTATATTTAAATTTGACGAAATTTGGTTTAAAGTGTTTTGTGTTATTCTCCGGATGCATACTTGATTGTGATGATTTGTCACCACTTTCATTTTGTGTATTTCCAAGACCAATGTTTCCAAATTTTTATTACATTTATGATAATAGATTTTATTTGTACATGTTATGATATTATGAAAAATATTTTCTCGAATGGGTAGGATCTCACCTTCGATTAGAAAAGTGAGAATGATGATGGAGTTTCGTTATAGTAATGGAGTGAAGTTGGATGAATCCACATCGCAATAGTGAAAAGTATGAATATGGAGTTAAGTTCTTGCAATAATGAAAAGTATGAATATGGAGTTAAGTTCTTGCATGAGACATATTATCATTGTCTAAATCAAATACCTAAGGATTTGGGAGAAATATGTGATCATCTATTATTCTTGGAATAATAAAAGGTTATAAAGTATGGACTTAATACAAAAATATTAGATATCTAAGAAGTGGAATTTAAGCCTAACTCAATCTTACAAACCAGCTTGGAAAGTGAGGTTTGCACCCACATTATAAACTATTGAAGGGTCTCATCTCTAGTCGATGTGGGATCTCCAACACACTCCCTCACGTCGAGACTGCTTAACTCATACGTGGGACTATATTGTTTAAGGGTGATCCGATAGCGACCCGATAGCGGGTGGCTCAACAACCGTGTTAAGATAGACTCCGATACCATATCAAGAAGTGGAATTTAAACCTAACTCAACCTTACAAACTTATTATGAAAATAAAGAGATGAACAAAAATGAACAAAGAATATGAGAATAAAAATATTAACATTAACATTGTGTTCGAAAAGACACAAAACATTAACATTGTGTTTGAAAATACACAAAAGAAGACCATTGATAAGTGCTTTAATGTGTTAGACACATGACAGATTGAGTGTGGACCAAGACAAATAAGAAATATATGGATTTCTTAAGCCTCAATCTATCCATAAATATGAGAAAATAAAGGTCTAGATGCAACAATACATGAAAAAATGGATGAGTGATCCCAAAGAGATATTTACGTGGCTCCATATATTGAAGGGTTAGTATTCTAATACTTTTATAAATTATGGTAATTATATAACTTAAGATTTTTCATTCATCGTAGGTTCCACAGACACTTGATTTCAATTATTTCTAGGACTTACATAGTAGTATGGTTTTGTTTACTAAAAAAAATAACCCAGTCAGGAAATGAAAAGCTTATTACAAGGATAACATTTTACATATTTCATTGCATTGAACTAACATATGTATTTTCTTTAATTAGATTTGTGACTAGTACAAATGTTTTAAATGGAATGAGCAGAACAATGTCACTACAATTTATATACCCTAAGGTTAGACATCTTTTAATACATATAATAATTATTTTATATCCAACATTTATGAAATTAATTTTGTTCACTTCTTTCTCATTTTAGTGTAATATGCAAGAAAACTTATGTGACTACTATGTAATGTATTATATGAGAGCCAATATTTAGGTGGGTATCATTGACTCTTGGATAGAAGTAACATATCTAAAGATAAGATCATTTTTATTTTACCTTCATAACCACAATATAATCACATGGGTAAAATGTTTTAGGTATCTAGTGATCAATTTTCGTTATCACGTTGACATCCAAAAGTTGAGAGAATAACGAGCTATTTTTTTTTTCTAATATAGATAATTTAGTTTTATTTTATTGTTGATAAATTTTTTAGGTTAGAAAACATGATATTTATATAGGCTTTTTAGTTAAAATGTTTAATTTTTGTTATTGAAATTTTTTTGTAATTTGGATTTTTATTTGAAGGCAAAACCAATATTACTTTTGAAAAAATCTACAAAATTTATGTTGCACCATGTATTATACTACATAAATTTACATTGAATTCTATCGAGCCTAACGTAAATTTACATCGCATATTGCATGGTCCAACATATTTTTTTAATATACATCTGCTAATGTTTTGGTTATGTAAAATAAATTTTTTTACGTTCAATGTAGATTTACGTTATTCTCATCCATGTTAGTATGATAAATAACATAAAAATTCTTAAATAACTGACAAAAAATGTCCTAATAATATACGTAGAAAAGTTCTTTTATATTAATATTAGCTTTGATACATAAAATTTTACAAAATTAAACTCTATATAAGCCAGGTGTGATAATTACACGTAAATTTTACTTATCAAAAGAGGTAGACATATATGTATTCACTGTAGTTAATAGTGAATGCCAATTATAAACTAGTCTATTTTTAAATTTTTTACATTTTAATTTTAAATTATATTTCTAAAAATATTTTTCCAGACTTTAACTTGTTAATTATCATTTTTAATTATAAAAAACAAGAAAAAGGTTATGTTTATAATTTAAATTATTAACTTACAACAAGTAATTAAAATTTAATTTTTAGGTCTTGATAACATAAACTATAATGTTATTGAATATTTACCATTTTTTATCAATAAAAACTTATAATCCTTTAAACTATATGTATTTTATTTTAAATACCACATATTAAAAATAAGGCTGAAATGATTATCTTGCCATCCGAATACAGAGGATAGGGAAAATTTACTTGAAGCTTGTGCTAACAATTTTTTTTTTTTTTATCTACTTTTTAAAAACTTTAAAACATTCTTTTCCTTGTTGTTTTAATTACTTTTTTTAATATCTCAGAAGATAAAATTAACAAAAAAATTTAAATATATACACAGTAGGAGAAGTTGGCGCAGGCATAAACTATTACATAAAACAATAAGGAAAAGAATTTTGTTACTTTTACGCGGTAACGCTGACCATTGAAAACAGAAAGAAACAAGGAAAGTGCATTTAACGGCACGTGTATTAATGGGCGGCAGAGAAAAACAAAATGACTCAGACATGGCAGAGTCAAGAAGATGACATCAGCATGTGACGTTTCCAATCTCTCACAATTCCATTCATTATTCATTCCATCAATCTCAAACCCTTTCAGTGTTCTATGCATCACTTATATATACCACCATGCACACCCCACTTCCTTCATCTTCCCATGTTCTAAACTCACAAGTTGGTGGAAAATTGAACTGCATAATGGATCAGCTCAGAATTCAACCCTCTTCAACCAAGGTTGAAAGAAGGCTCGTTGAGAAGAACAGAAGAAACCAGATGAAGTTCCTCTTCAACAAACTCAACTCTCTTCTCCCTAGCTACAACCCTAAGGTTATAAACCTTCTTTATCTTGTTTTCCTCTTAACTATTTTTTTTATAAAGATTTTAATTCTGTGAAATCTCACGACTAAATATAAAATATTTTAATAAATATAAATTTTATTTTACAACTCAGTTCTGTAAAATTAAGATAGATTTAAAATTTAACAACTTTAATAAGATAAGCTCTAATCATATCAGATGTAAACTTTAAATTTAAATCTAATTAATTTTCTATAAACTATGTTTAGATGGATGGCTATAGTTTACAAAAGTTCAATACAAAGTAATCATAAAGGTGTTTACACTGCTATGTGATATTGAATGGTGTTGTTGATTTGGTGTGATGGTAATGACGCAGGAAGTGGTGCCACTGCCTGACCAAGTGGATGAGGCAATCAGCTACATCAAGAGTTTGGAGGCGAAGGTGAAGATGGCACAAGAGAAGAAGGAGAGTTTGCAGGGTGTTAAGAAAAGATCCCATGGTTGCTTCACCAGTAGCAGTGCTAATTTTGCTGCAACACCTCTTACAAAATCTCCACAACTTGAGATTCAAGAAGTGGGTTCTTCCCTACAAGTTTTTCTGACTACTGGGATAGAGCACCAGTTCATTTTCTATCAAATCATTCGAATGCTGCATGAAGAGAACATTGAGGTTAGAAGTGCCAATTCCTCACTCACTGGAGACTCGGTGCTTCATGTTGTGCATGCTGAGGTATGTATATATCATCATTTGTTGTTGTTTAATTTTCCTTTCATATTAATTCATGACTTTAATTTGTTCTTCTTGACATATGCTCATATCTTATTCCTCTAAAAAAAATGATGGGTTTATGCAGATTCCTCAGTCCCTTCTTCAATTCGGAGCCACCAAAGTAAGTGAGAGGTTGAAAAGGTTTGTAAATGGATCCTACAGTGACGTTGAAACACAACACGAGTGGTGGGATTTTGATATTTGTACTAATGATATGTGGGGTTTCTAGATCTTACAGTAATATATGCAAGGATCAAAAGTTTTGTAAAAATATATGAGGAAAATAACATTAGCCAATATATAACAAGTTTTAAGAGTATTTTGGTCTGTGAAAATTTCCATTGTTACAATAGACTTTGACCAGAACCCTATAGTTTACCAGGTATTACTAGCAATTGCAACCTGCAATCTAATTTAAGGATCCTAATCTTTTGTCCCATCTCTTAATTTTGAAGGTACTAATCTCATCTATTTAAATTGATACCTAACATAATAAAGAGGTGAAAAGGTCGTCAGCTTCAATAACTGTCTTATAAATATGCTGTATATCATCCCCTACTTCCGTGTCTAGAGATGACCAATTGTATTCATGCTAATCACAGATTCCAAAGTTTCTTGAAAAACTCTATCACTAGGTTGTTTTTAATACGAATTTAAAATTAAAAATTGTTGGAAAATTCAGGAACCAATCTAAGATATTGGCCAGGCAACAACTAAATTGGTTCAAATAAGAGAAATTTAACCATAAAAATTTAAGAGCTTGGGAACTGCTAAGGAAGCTTTCTCTTCCATCTCTAGTAACTTTTTTTTTTTTTTATCAACAATAGAAAGTAATATAAATAGAAGCACAAAGGGCTCTTTAAATCCTCTCCTACAATCCATCTAGTGTATGTAATTCAAGTACTAGCACACAAAATAAGTGCTGGTGTTATATTTCTGAGTTCCATATAAGCTATTTGCATGTAAAGGTATGTAATTGCTTTACTGGATTAGACAGTTCACAGAAGAACATGCAGCTGAAGCCTGATGAGTTCATATGTGAAATATATCTTGTTTATCTTGCAATTCAATTGGTTTTGAGTTTTCTTTATAGACAAAAAAATAAATTAATATAAAATATAAAAGAGTGTTTCAACTTTTTTACAAAAGATTAAATCAGATTGAACATTGAATAATACACAAACTATGATCTAGCTGATACATTGGTTTTAAGGTATTATGTAAAAGGGTTGAGAACTTGAGACTCCAAGCTGAACACATCTCCCATCACTTCTTTTGGCCTTTTATTAAAACTTGCCTATTATAATCATGATAAACTAAATTAACTCGACAGGCATCTGTACATTTTTTATTTGTTTCAACAGACCTTTGAACCTTTATTTGCAAGAAACTACAGGAAAATAAGATAAATTGTTTTAATTTCAAGGTAGTCTTCGCAATTACCAATTACTCTTATGGTTTAGGGTAATATAGTACCAATTACTCTTATGTTTTATGGCATACACTAAATTTCTAAACCCTTTTTGCTTAGATCCTTCTAATATTTAGGGTTGTGCTATGGTAGATGGAAATTTTGATAGGTTACTGATAAAAAAATGGAGTTAACACTTCTATGTGCACTATGTCCTTTAATTATATATTTATAATGGAAAATGATATTTACTTATAATTTATTTGAACTTTTCTAATACCATTTTTGTCAATAGTTATAGAGAAAGGGAACCTGTTGAGGTGTGTATTATTTCAATGACCCTAAAAGAAATACTGAAAATGTGTTGTATTAATATGTTTAAATATAATTTTCAATTTATAATTAGAGGAGAAATTGTGTGTATGTGTAGGCTATTTTTTACAAGTTATTATATTCTTATATTTAACTTTTTTTTTTATAAGTTACCTTTCCCCTTCTTTTCATCTCTATCTTTTATCATATTAATATTGGTCCATTTATTAGTTTGTATTTTTTTTTTTTTGATCAATTTATCTCTCTTTCACCTATTCATCCTGAAAAATGAGGTATGCATGTTTAAACACTTTTCAATTCATTACACTATTTTCTGCTGGTTGAGTTATAAGTTTGCCAATTGTCTATGGGATTAGTAATGACTCTTTCTACTAAATAAAATTTATTTTCTTTTTCTTAATTTACTTTTGTAGATAAACAAACATTTCATGCATCATGTAAGTGAGAATATTCGTATGAAGTACTGACTAAGAGGCTGTCATAGCATGTAAAACCCTACGTTCAGTTATAAGGAGAAAATGCAAATATATTAGTCTCTATCTCTCTCTTTATATATATATATATATATATATATATATATATATATATATATATACACACACACACAACAGATCAATATAAAAAATTACAATTTCAAAGAACTAAAAAAGACTATTAAAAAATAAAATAAAATAATTAAATTTTATAAATATGAAAACCATAAAGTAAAACTATAAGGAATATTAAAAACGTAAAAGATATATGTCATTGGCATTATAAACCTATCTAAATCTTTTCTAAAACTAATTTCAGTATTTTCTACAATTTCACAATTTTGAATTTTTTTCTGCCATATGACTTAGTGTTTCTTTCCCACATAACACACTCTGCACTATATTTACATGGATAATATGGTTTTTGATTTAGATCAAAATTTGGTCTTCTGGAGACTAATTTTGACCTTAGATTAGTTAATCTGATACCAGAAAACTAGTTGGAGGAAATCAAATTCAGAATTGGTTTTTTATTTTTTTGTTTATTAAATAATTGGTGATCAATCACCTATATTCCCCGTCAAATTATTTAATAAATCGAAACACACAAAAAATTAAAAAATTAATTCATAATTCGATTATCTAAGGAGTGAGTTTCAGCTACTTTCCCCGCGCTAGATGAGCAAATTCAAGGTTACAATTTAAATGATGGGATAGTTGATGTAATGGAAGCGTTAGATAACTTTAAGCTTATGGGAGTGATAGCGCAGCGCTGTGGCTGCTGTTTTATTCTGTTCAGAACTATTTAGTTTTAATGTCTTAATGAATTTGTGTATTTGTGGGGTAGTGATTGTTAAGTGGTTATTAAGTCTTTATTTGTTTAGACGGGTAAGAGATGGATTGATTTGAGTTCTTTATGGTGTTTGTAATAGAGTTACAACATTCCTCAAGTGTTTTTATTTATTTTATTTATGATTGTTCTAAAAAACCAATTCAAATTTTTAAATATCGAATTCTAACCTATATCCAAGATTGTACTGTTGAGTGCATTGTGCCATATATATGAAAAAAAATCACTAAGAGTGTTTTGTGAGTAAAAATTTCCAGGATTTCACATTCAAGCCAAAAGAAAGAGTTTGAGTGTTTCCAATGGTAGAATTATGAGCCACTTTTTCTTCTTTTTTAGCTTTGGATGTTTCAAAGTCTTTGGCAAAGACCTCAAATTATTTTAATACTATCTTTTAATACTTTGATTTCTCAGTCTTAACATACAAGACAAGTAGAATATAGTAATCTGATACACACTAGTAAAAAAAATAAATTATTAACGTGGTCTTTTAATGTTGATTAATAAAAATAATCAAGTTAAAAATACATGATGGTGAAATTAATATTTAAATGAATTATTTTATATTGGTTATGTACTGAACGGATGAAAATTAGTTTGGACCGAAACCATCCCAATTAAGGTAAGAGTATATCGGTCTTAAATGATACCTGAATCTTTTGAAACGAGATTAAATATTCTAGAGTTAATATCAAAGAAATCAAATCTAGAAATTAAGGTCACGTCAAATATCTTGTCATTTTAATAATAATAATTTTAATTTGAGTAAAATGACATTAATATTATAATATTTTTTCATCCTATAAATACCAATTTAACAACTATTACTTCAGTATACTGTTATAACTCTAGTGCCCTAGTGTCTCGTTGTCCTTGTTTGACGTCGTTGTAGGAGGACTATATTGTTGTGAGTTAGTTCGACCTAGTCCTGTCAACCACGTTTGTTCAGTCCCGTGAACATGTTCTAGTTCGAATGCTTTACAATCCTTACTTTTTTGCTTGTCGTGACTATGTTATTAATGTCTCTTCCTTCAGTACAACATACCTTCAAAGGTTAAACCATAATTTTTTTCCTTAAAACATTTAAAGAATAATGGTTTAAAATGATAAAAGACATTATTTACAACGCTTGAAATTGTCTAACATGAAAAAGACAATACTTATAGTTTTGATTTAAATCTGTATAAAAATGTTCACTTTTTACATCTATTGTTCAACAAAAGTAAAATACGCTATTTTTTTACATCACTTGCATTTATGTCAGGTCCAAAAGTAACTTAATTTCACTCAAATAACTGATGTAAAAGTCAATTTTGCATGACCTTGTATAGAGTTTAACAGTTACAATTATGCATCCTGTTACAATAATTTTAATATATATATATATATATATATATATATAACCATAAATTTAAATAATGTAAATATTGTTTATCAAATCCTTAAATAAAGTCACATGCATATTCATATTTCGTCTTTTAAATAACTTTGGTTGTTGAAGAGAATAAGCTTTCTCAACATAAGTAATTAATTTTTCTAATCCTTCTTACATTACAAGATGATTACAGTTCATGTAATAATCTCAATAACTATTTTATTATAACAAACATCGTTTTACAATTTCGTGGGAATACAAGAGCTTGATTGAAAAGCAAATAAATAAAACAATGTTGTCATGTTCATGATGAAATTTAAATCCTTACTTGTCATGGTTAACTAAAAATTACTTACAGTAGTCCTTTAAATACTTAAATATGTTATCATGATTATAAAATAGATTGCAGCTATAATCAGTATCTCTTTTTCCTCGTCATTTCTGCTTTACTTAAAAACAAAGTTTCTCCTTTAACATTTTAAATAGATCTTAAAATCTAAATTGACTTTTATTAAAAGTTTATCCGAATGTAGCTAATGTTTCAATATTAAATTAATATTTTTTTTTCTTTATGCAATGGCTTGACCCATACTAAAATTATTTTTCATTACTTTTGTGTCGGTTTGAACCATGCTATATTTTGAAAAAATAATTATTTTATGATTGTTTAGTTTAAGTTTAGTCCACCTTATTTGCATCAATTAAACCGGCCAACGTGAACTCCAATAGCTTGCAGTCTTTCAGCTAATAATTACTTTTCTTGTAATGCTTTAATCGGAGAAAAGGGGTAGAAGACTTAATATATTTTACTTATAAACTATGCACAATCTGTATAAAACAGCTTAGAGGCACACTCTTTTCCGTTTTTGCGTAAGACTTTCGGGGATTCGTACCAGTTAATGCATGTTTATTTCACATCATGTCTTTTTTTAATAATACTTTGATACATCTCTTTCTTTGATGCATCATAAGTTATTTGCTTCACTCGCTCTACTGCTTATGCTTTAATATATGATTTTTTATATTGATTCATACGCTATGTTCTTATAACGCTCTGATGCACTCTATCATCTTAAAGATTTGATGTTCTTGCATGATATTGTTATTGTTGCTGTTAACATTTAAAGAAAAAAAAGCAAAGAAATAGAACAAGAAACACAACATAGCAAAATTAGAAGATAGGCATAATCAATTAAGTTGCAATGTAAATCAAGTTTCCACGTTTTTCTTCACAATAAAGACCCCACTTAATTTTGTTCGATCTTTCCAATCTTTTTCTTCTCCCCTTACCTACCTTCTTCCTCACATTTCCTTCCCTCCACTCCCACTCCTTTCTATCATACCAACCACCGCAAGTCTATCTGCACAATTTGTCCCTATTTTCTTTCTTTGCTCATGTTCCAAAAAACTGGAATAGTTAGTCAGATATCACATTTTAAAAATTAAAAAATTTGACTAATGACGGTGTTCTGCTTTAAGCTTGGAAGGGAGTAGCAATACGAAGGAAGACTTCTTTTGGGGGACATTGTCTAGCATTCTTTTTATATTTATTTGGAAAGCTTCTAAAGGTTTAACCATGTCACTATTTGGTCGTGGGTTGCAGAAAGTACCTCTCTGCTCATAGGGTCAAGATTCTGTACATTTGTCCACCCTCCAACTATATATACATAAAAGATTATACTGGAGTTGCCATCATATTATGACCTCACACAAGACAACTTGGACAAGAATGGCCACTTTAAATTCATTTGTTTTCCATTGACACCCGAATTCTTTGCAACAAGTGGGGAATTAGGGCCTGTTAGCAGAGTTAGTTTCCATATTATTTTGAGGAAAATGGTTGTTAGTTGCCAAATTTGTTGTTAGGCTTCTAAAAATAACATTGGTGAAAACGCAGTTGTATTGGGAATCAAGGGTTATAAATAAACACCCTTGTGTAAATTCTAGGATGCTGGAAAAAAATCTATAGTTGTTTCCTTTGTTGCTTTTGAGAGCTAAAGGAGTATGGTAACAATTGGGACATCTATTTTTAACTGTTACAATTGGTATCAGTTTTGTTAGGGGACGATGGTGACCGCAAAGGAGCTTGAGACTCTCAGGATTCTTATGAGAAGAACCTCTCTGATAATCAAGAATCAATGCAATAATCACTGGAGATGGTGCAGAAATCTATTGAAGCATTCACAGTGGCAATATCAGCTTTACACACGACTAAGAAAGTCACAAGAGAGGAAGAACTTCACGGTGAATCGGTGGAAACGATTCTTTCAATGGTTGAATGGACGCAAATCCCATTTCCTTCCTTCGATGGCTCCAACTTTCGTGATTGGAAAGCGAAGGCAAATAGTTTTTTGAACTGGAGGGAACCCCTGAAGAACAACGAAGAAGTTTATTGTTGTTGTCTATGGATGGCAAGGCTTTTGGTTGGCAACAGCATTACATGCAAAACACCAATAATAAAGGGAAATATTGGCAGCAGATCCTTCAGGATGCAGGGAGTAGATTTGATTCGAGTGCTTTTGATGATCCAGTCGCTGAACTCAGAACATTGAAACAAGAAGAGACCTTACTTGACTATCTTCAACTGTATGACACGTTGCCAGCTAAGGTGGCCATAACTGAAGAATTGGCATTGAGTTTCTTTCTTTCCAGATTAACCAGAGTTAGAAAAATCAGTAAGACTTTATAGACCAACATCCGTTCAAGAAGCAATTCGAAATGCTAGATTACAAGATGTGGTATGGCAAAGAAATTTTCACCAGGGAAAACAGTTAGCTCAGAATCACAGGAAAATATATAAGAACATGGTTCTCTACCTCTCCCGACCATAGAAGTTATCCAATTACCACTTTGAATCATAATCAAACTCAACGTTCTACAACTTCAACACCAATGATTGATTTAAGGTATCGAAACTCTATCTCTAGAAAACAAATAAGTGAAAGGATTGCAAAGGGTTTATGTCAATTTTGTGGTGATAAGTGGGATAGAGATCATAAACAAAGGTGTAAAGTGTGGGGTAAGTTAAATGCCATTTTCAGTGCACAAGAGAAAATGGTTGTTAAAGTAACATCAGAATCAGACAGAGAGCAGGAAACTGAATTAGTCAAGCACAGTTTAAACTTACTTGGGGATGCAGACGTTCATATATCACATAGTGCCTTACAAGGTGTTGCTGGTGGTAACACTCTCCAAATGAAAGGCTTGATTAAGAAACAAGTTAGTGTCCTTTTTAATGGACACGAAGTACACACAATTTTAGAACTGCTAATAGGGTGAAAAAACTCGGGCTGAAATCTCAAAGCATATAAGAAACTTTCCGGTGATGGTCACATCAGATAAAGAGTTAGTCATAACTAGAAGTCGTACTCAGGTGGAATGAAAATTTAATGATCATATTTTTCAAGTTGACTATTTTGTGTTACCTAGCAGCACTTTTGGTATAATCCTTGGAAAGCATAGCAATGTTAAGACACTAGGAGCGATTCCCTGGAACTGTGGCCAATTGACAATAAAGTTTGAACACGAAGGGAAACTGTTTTCCCTACAAGGTGAACATCCTTCAACAGATATTTGAGAACTGATAGGTAGATTTAAACCAGCTCAATGTCAAGCTGTGTTGCTGGCACTTCAAGGACCATTCTGCTACAGTGATTTAGCAGATGAACCTTTTCACAAATTGCCTCCTAGCCAACAATCTGAATTAACTCAACTATTTAGAGAATTATCAACAATTATTCAAGGAGTCCGCAACTCTACCTCCAAAAAGACAGTATGATCATCAGATTTCTTTGGTCAATGATAAACCATTATGTTTAAAACCATAAAGGTATCCACATGCCTAAAGAGAAGAAATAGAAAGACAAGTTAAAGCCTGCTCACTACTGGTTTTGAAAACACACTTGTATTGGGAACAAAGGGTTATAAATAAACAACCTAGTGTAAATTCTGGGATACTGGAAAAAAAAATCTAGAGTTTTTTTCCTCAGTGCTTTTGAGAGCAAGGGTGAGTATAGTAACAACTGGGTCATCTATTTTCAATTGTTACATTTTTGCACCTAACAGTACAATAAGGGAAAATAAACAAGACTAGAGTTTGCGTAAGAAAGGGACGCGTAAAGTGCAGCCTCTACATTATTCGTGTAGATAAAATATTGTTAATACGAAATAACACTGCTCAAAATATTAAAATAAAAAAGAGAAATAAAAGTCTTCTGAAACAAGTTACGAAATTTGGTGTTCCAGTAGACTGGTGTGGGCGCTTTGGTTCATATGAAAAACTTAGAAGCAGTGTTTATTGTAAAATCCGAACAACCAAATTCCTAATCAAAGTCCTGAATACTATCTAAATTCCCAGCTCAACAACCAATAATTTATGAATCACCTGACCTAGAAAATGGAAATGATAACAGTCTGCAAAATAAAGGCAGAACTGACTGATAAAACTAGAACAGGATTACTTGATTGAAGTTCTGAACACTACATAAATCAGCATCTCAGAAATGAGTAATTTAAGCTAAAGGATACCAAACTTCGAAATTGACATGCAAGTCAACATGGCAATGCCTCCCATTCAAGGGTTTCACCAGCAAACATGGGAACAATGTCTCCAAATGGAAATGACAAAGAATCAGGTACTTTCCAAGGAGCTTTCCTCAGTTTAATCTTTGACTTATTTCTAGGGAGGCCATAGAAGTCAGGTCCATTAAAGCTTGTAAAAGCCTCCAGCTTATCAAGTGCACCAGCCTAAAATTACAACAATTTCATAAAAAAAATTAAGATTGAACTCCACAAACTTTCAGAAAGCATGTCACATACTCGTATAAGCATATTATCATACAATCAAGTACATGTGAGAAATTCATGTCAAAATTACAGACCTGTGATGCATTATCAGATATCATGATGCCCTCTAACATACAGTATTACTTGTTTTGCAAACCATAAAAAATAATATTTTTGCTTCCAATCACAAATTTTCATTACTAACTATTCTCACATACTCTGCATATTCCAATTGAATGATATAAAATCACCCTTCTGAAATCTACTAAAATTCACCGTAGTGAAATGAAGCGTTTACCTCTTCAAAAACCTTGGCATATAGGGATAGAGCAACCGGGGAGTTGTATATCCCAGCACATCCACATGAACATTCCTTTTTACGCCTATCATGTGGTGCGCTATCAGTTCCAAGGAAAAATCGTTTACTTCCACTAGTAACAGCCGAAACAATAGCCTGTCCTAATAAGAGAAAAATAAAAAAAAATGAGCTAAAAGATGGCCAAGATATAAACAGTTTGGTAACATTATCAACATGATGATCCTTGTCCCTAGTGACTTTTCCTCAAACCTAAGGAATTTTTACAGCATAAAGTCTGAAACTCTTCAATGGTACTGTGTAGCACGTAGTGTTTACTACACTGCAATTAAAATTTATGAAGTACAATTTGTTTCTTCTTGAAAGACCATTCAATGCACTTCAAAACATATTTATATTTTCCCAATCAAATCAAACAGGAATCTACTTAATTTAATTAACAGAGTGCAACACCAAGAAAATTACAAAAAAAAAATCATATGATTTAAATTATTTCACCAATCTTCCAATTTCGACTGAATCATAGTTCAATTTGTAAACTAAGTGTGGTATAATATAACACCTGGAAGATGTTGAAATTTATTATAGACTGTACGGGAAGGAAAACAAAGATACATACTATGGATCTCTCCTTTGAGCACTGGAAGACAGTAATTGTGAGGCCGTAAGCCACCTTGGAATAAAGCATTACGATTAAGAAGAAGATGTTGTGGTGTTACAGTTGCTGCTACGTAACCTTACAAATATAGCAAATCATGAGAATAATTTTAAAATTAAATAGTACAAAGCAATGATAAATCAGCTCTTTCACGAAATTTATTTGGTTACCTTCTTTGCAAGACTCTACAAATTTAACAGCATCTGCAGTAGTAATATGCTCCATCACAACCTTCAGTTGTGGAAGCCTTTGAACTAAAGGCTCCAAAATTGTTTCAATAAAGACCTTTTCTCGGTCAAAAATATCCACGTCTGAATTTGTAACCTCTCCGTGAACCTGTAATGTATAGTGATTCACAGATAAGAAAGTATAATATAAACTTATAAGTTTTACATATTAAATAAAAGGCAAACATAAAGAAGGAAACAGCCCCTAGCCAGCACTGACTGCCACAAGCACTACCCAGGTCATGGTTAAGTGTTGAAGTGTTAGTAGATGTTTTCAAAGTGGACATGCTCCAAAATTGGTATCCAACATAGCACCTAGTACATGCATTCTATTAAATGACACGAAATAATTTATGAAAAACGTGACATATTAGAACTCATTTGAATTAAGAAGCCAAGCATGAAACATAAGAATGCAATACATTCTTAAGCATCAGTATTATAAGAACATTAAACATCGATACAGACACAGAGAATGTAAGGAAATAAACAAAAACCACAATTAAAAATAAAAATCTAAATTACCAATAATGGTAAATTTTGCTCAGCCATTTCCCTGAGAACAGGAAAACAATTTCCAAAAAGATCTGTAACACCATCTTGGGAATTCGTAGTAGCACCAGCAGGATACAACTTCACACCATAAACAAGTCCACTTTTTTCTGTCAATGCAAGTAGCATAATCAAGTGTTGTACCATGATAAATAGGGATTGGGAGGAACAAAGCTAGATGAGCATGGAGGGTGCAATCTAATCAAACGATAAATGAACATCGACTATCATGACCTCATGGCCCATGTTAAAGACATTTTACAGGATCTTTGTATTAGACAATTACATTCCAACAAATGCAAGACTGATCAATAAGAAGTAAAACAAGATAAGAGAAACCTTAGTTTAACCAGATTAAGAACAAAACTTACATCAATAAATATAGACACACAAATTAAAGTTACAAATACGTTTAAAACTTGTTCTCTTCATCTTACATATGTAACATTTTTTAAACTAATGCACCATGATTAGACTCACTTGCATGTTTAATCTCGTCAGGCGTAGTCATGTCTGTGAGGTAAAGTGTCATGAGAGGAGTGAAGTTGCTATTTGCAGGTATTGCTTTCAAAATGGACTCTCGATAAGCGACAGCAGAAGATGTGGTAGTGACGGGTGGTTTCAAATTTGGCATCACTATAGCCCTTCCAAAATGCCTAGCACTGTAATAGCAATAGTCTGAATCAGAACTCTTGAGAATTTTAATGTGAATGCAATAAACAAAATTGATGGCATACTATACAAAGATGCACAGTACCAGCCTTTCTCACATTGACCTCAAAAGATTAGAAAAGGGTAGAGAATCAACAATATCAATAATCTTATCCCACTACATACATCACAATGCAATGATTAAAAGCCGAATTTCAAGGATAATATTCAACATGAAATCCCTCTTAATAATTTCCTCCAACGTCTTTATTGGTCTCCCTCTGCCTCTTTTAACTGGGCTTAAAACTATGTCATCTACTCTCCTCACTAGTGCCTCTAGTAGCATTTCAATAACCAAACCACACACCTTTATCAATTTTCTATCATGTTTTCCCCGATAGGAGTCAAACCAATATTTCCTACAATCATTTAGTATCTTGTCCTTTCTTGCCTGACCACACATATTAACGTACTCATTTATGCTACTCCCACTTTTCTTCTACCCTTTTAAAGCCCAAACTTCCGAAGAGCATAACTAATCATCTTGCAGTACAATAAAACTTCCGTTTGAGCTAGAGAGATGCTTAACAACCTCAAATAACCCTCAATGTCTTTCTCCATTTTAATTTAACCACCCAACTTGTATCTTGTGTGCGAAATCACCATTAACTTTTCTGTGATGTTCTATCATTTTGTAATATATATACCAGATACTGAAACTTAGAGATTTGCAATATGACAGTTTCCAATTTTTACCTCTACGTCATTTCTTTCTTACCTCTTACTAAATAGCAAGGCATAACTCCTAAAATAGCAGAGTATCACTGAGGGTATTTTTTTTAATAATGCAAGCAAAATGACCTGTGAGGGAGGACAGCTTCAAGAAGAGAACCATCACGAAGGTGAAGATGCCAATCATCAGGTTGCGTAATAGTGAGCTCCATCGTAAAGCCGATCAACCTTCTTTTGATTACAACCTTACTACCTGTAACAGAAGGGTAAAAAAAAAAAAGCACTAGAGTAATTAGTTTCAAAGAGAGCAAGAAATGACCAAAGGTTTCACCTTCCAGATAGTGTAGATGATATTACAGTCCAACTCAATACATCTTAAAACCTTCTGGTTGGTTTTTCCCAACTTCCTGAAAAACATTTGTGACAAAACGAACCAAACCACCTTGAACAGTGCTTGAAAGCCCATACTGACAAAATTTAAAACAAAAAAAAAACGAAACCCGAAGGAAAGTCAAACAACATTAATAGCTTGGAAAACTAAGAGCAACGATAACAAAGAGTCAAATGCGTCCTGTATAGTTGTAACAAATAATACAAGAGTGACGAATGGTTCGCTGCAATATTTGATGCAATAAACCCATGGCCTGGAAAATTTAACACAGGGAATAACTTTGGAGTGAAACATGCTTTCGGAAAATTCTGTCCACAGTAGGAACAGTGGTAGCAGTCGATGCAAAAATGGAAAACTGGGAAGAGTGAAATATGCTGGAGTCTGTGTAAGACTACCAATAACAGGCACGGCGGAAATGACCAGAGCATTGAAGATGAATTGGGATATATATCAAGTTTATATAGAAGAAGAGAAGAAGGCAAAGTAAAATAGGTATGCAACTGTGAAGTGAATGGGGATCTCGGTTTTCAATCAGATAAAGACTACCTGGAAAAAACCAGCCCAAGGTTCACCGGAGATGAGTCGGAAGGCGGGAAACTGAAGGAAAATTGAAATCAACGCCGCCAGAAGAACAAACGGATTCTTTCCAAAAAAATGGCTAGAGTGAAATCCTCAAATAATTATTCAATCATAATAAGACGAATTCTCCTTGCACCCTCATAAAAAAAATGTAAATGCCCACAACTTTAAAGGTGAGAAGTCCAAATTAGCCTCCACCTTGATACTCTAGATCCGGTTGTCACATTTCCACGTTCCAAAACTCTAGCTCCATCCATTTTTCGTGCCGCCCCAGCAGTCCCTCTTCATCACTCTGCATTCTATACCAGCAACGGATAGCAACAGATCTTCGCTGCTGCTGTGAACAAAACTCATCCGGTTCACATTCATTCATTACATTCATTCATCCAATTAACATATTTATCCTGTTTCTTTCTATTCTTTTAAATCTTCAATTAATCTTTTAAACAATAAGTAATTTTCAGCATTTATTAGCAATTAACAAGTGATATTACTGATTAAAGTAGTTGATTTGAAGTTTGGGGCGTTCTTGACGGTTAACGGAAAAAAAATTTTGATTTAAACTACGGGTTAAAAATGAAAACAGGACAAGATAACATTCCCATCCGGTTGTCATTTAAAAAAAAATTGACAGAAAACAGGATAAGATGACACTCCCATCCGGTTGTCATTTAAAAAAAAATTGACAACCGGATTAACAGGTCCTCTATTTGTCATTTGAAAATAAATACAACCGGATAACCTACTCATCTGATTGTCAATTTCTTTTTCAAATAACAATCGGATGACATGTCATCCAGTTCTCATTAATTTTCATAACAACAACTGTGACACTAAAAATTTTTATTCAGTTCTCATTAATTTTCATAACAACAACTGTGACACTAAAAATTTTTATTGGAGTGCAAGAAGAACTCGTCTCATTGTTTACCTATAAATCCAGTCCACAATGGCCCTAAAGAGATGGATATAGAGTGGTGGTATACTTCTTCCTACACCTCCACGTGTTTTCGAAATTGATTACGTGTATAAATAATATTAACATCAAGACTCAAGACTCATTCTTCTTAAACCTCCAAGCTTCTAAGTAGTTCCAAATTTAAAAAACATTTCTAAACTATCCTGATTGCAAAGACCATTTTATCCTTATATACAGTTATTACATTAATATAACTCTAAAAGGGAGTTGCAATGAAAGTGGACAGTTGCAACTGTGTTCTCTAGCATCGGTGGGGGCGGAATGGTAGTTGAACTGGGACTAAACATCGGTAATACAGTGGGGTGGTGGCGTAAATTGTTTGGGATAGGTTAGGTGGGGTGGGTTTATTTATATTTCAGAGTATAGGTAATAAGTTTCAGAAGGACTAATTTCGAAACTATGACAGTTTCAGAACAATACATTTTGAAACTGTTTTCACATTATTAAAAAATTTTAGAATGGACTGTTCTGAAACTGTAATCCAAATCTGAATGACAATTTCAAACCTTATCACAAATCACAACAAATCATAAAAACATCCAAATCAACCACAAAACATTTAATAAATCATTCTTATCTCAAATGGTTGATAAGTATATAAATAATATCCAAATCAACCACAAAATATTTAATAAATCATTCTTATCTCAAATAGTTAATAAATATATATACAGTGATAATCAACGGAAGCAAATCATTGGCGACCGTAATAAACAAAATTAGTGGAGGTACGTTAAAAGTAACGGTAGTGCACATGGAATAATGAAGGTGAGTTAGAGGATTATAACGAGACCTATTTGGTCTGTATAATATTTTTAGCAAAATAAATGTAATTTTAAAAATATTTATGTTTTCTAAAAAAATAAAAATAAAGAAAAATAATTTTAGACCGACAAGAATTAACTTTAGTTATAAGAATTAAACTTAGTGATATTTTAATCTTGAAGTTTTGTACTTATTAGTTTTTAAAAATTTGATATTTAAAAATTTGATCTTTTTTTAGAATTTTCCAATTTTTAACTTATTATAATAGAAAACCATGTAAATTTTATACGTGATATTCTTACAAATGAAAGATAATGTAAAATATGACAAATTATCTTGTGAATTTTATCTAGAATAAAACATGTTCTTAATTTCTTATGAAAAAAAATAATATTTAAGTGTGAGATAATGCAAGCAATAATACAAATACGTTATTTCTCAAGTTTTATATAAATATCTTATAAAGTTTACGGTCATTTTTATATATAAATAAATATATACATAATATTAATAATATAATAATATTTTAAATAATAAAATTAAATATTATATGACACATCTAAAATTATTTTGAAGTTATAATGCCAAAATATTTTAATTATTATATGTATGTAAGGAGAAAATATGCTGGTGGTATATTGATAAAAAAAAATACAAAACATTTACCAAAAATGCTCGGTTAAATACATGCACCCAATTTTATTATTTAGAAGAAAAAACATAACAGCGGATGGGTGCGTAAAGTAAAAGCGGGGGAGTAAACAGCAAATGGGTTAGTCCGTCTAAATGAAGCGAGAGGTGTAAAAAGAAGAAACTGGGTGAAAAAAAAAAAAGTGGAAATCAAATCTGCTGGGCTACTAAAACAAGCCCACCTCTTTTTCTTTTACTTAGAACGCGGTAGTGCAGTTATGAACACTGGAGTGCGAATAGAAATTCGAAAGGGCCCACTTTGGATGTTGCCCAGCACCTCACCGTGTTTCCTCACCGTTTGATCCTCATTCTTTCGAAGCTCCTCTCTTCCTCACACTCAAAACGATTAGCGCGGCGGCAGTGATAGACGGAGGCGCGCGGAGATCGTCGGAGGAGATGCCGGCGAGGCGTTCGCGGAGGCAGAGCGCGCGAAAACCGCGGTTTGGAGGTCATTCCAGAGAATTTTTTTTTTCGCATTTTTGAATGTTGTGGTTTTGAGTAGAGATTCGAAGACAAAAGTATGTAATAAAAACGCTATAATATGCTATGATGCAAACTGAATTCAAGAATGATACCTGTGTATTCTTCTTTCTGTTATTGTGCAGTGATTGCTCCTGTTTTCGCCTGAAGAAATTTAGAATGAGATTTGTGTATGAACAGAGAAAAGAGTGGGAGGGAAGAAACGAGAAGAATCAGAATAATTCTGCGTTTTTTCTGTGAGTGGAGATCAGAGTAAGTAATATGCTTCTTCGATGTCTCCTCTTTCTGTGTGCAATGAAAATAGTATATGTGGTAGGCATGTGCAATGCGCATCTTCAAGCATGCAAAAGATAACCTAAACCCTAAATTTTAACATTGTAAAACTTTGAAGGTGAGCAGAGTGAGAATTTTTTTCTCCCACTAGTTATATTTTTTAAAATAATTATCCAACTAACACACTTTTCACTCTAATTTATTAAGATAATTTCTACTTCTTTTTTATTTTAATTTTATATTTAAAAATTACTCTTTTTAAACAAATGAAATATTTATTCTTTTATCATGACACACGTGTTAATAAATAAATTAACTTTTATTTAAAATTTTTAAATAATTTAATTAATATTTAAGTTAAAGAAATATCCCAGCAATTTTATTTCATTTCTGTTTTTGCTTACTTAAATGTTCTTTTAACAAACTAAAAGTACAAAATTTAATTTAAATACCAATATAATAATTTTTCTTTCAATTTTAGTTTTATTTTTTATTACAAAAATACAGTTACCAAATTATTATGATTATTTTATCTAATTTAAATTTATTATAAAAATTAAATAATGTATTATTTATTTTCCTATTACAATTATTTGTTAAAAATATATATATAATATTCATTCTATATGTATTTTCATTATCTTTTCAAATTTAAATTCACTCATTTTTATAATATTTTTTTCATTTAAGAAAAATAAAAGATTCTTAAATTTTAATTCTAATTTTAAAAATAAACCATTTTAAATTTTAATTCTCTTTTTAATAAAGCTTTCTACCGAAAAAATATTTTTTCTTTTACTTTTATTTATTTTTAAATTTATAAATTACACTAACTAAATTTTTATTTAACATTCTCAACTACATTTTCTAAAGCATTTCAAATTTTTTATTTACGGTAACAATAAACATTTAAAAAAATTTAATTTTTCTTCTATTTTTAAACTAAATTATACTCAATCTTATATAATCTTTTAATATTTTTCTCTCATAATCATTAAAATTTGTTCAGCCAATTTTTTATTAATTTTTTTAAATATTTTTTTACCTACAATAAGTTTTTGAAATATTTTCTTTGTTCAAACACGAAATACATACAAAGAAAAAAGAAAAAAAAAAAAAAAAAAAAAAAAAAAAAAAAAAAAAAAAAAAAAAAAGACTGAACTCCCTCTGAAAAACATAAAATTCAATTCCGGTGAAGTTTTACCTGCCAAAAATGTAAAAAATAGTTCTAACTTATTCCAACATATTAAATTTCAATCATTCATATGATGAGACTTTCTGGAGCAGAATAGGATCGTGGTATAAATAATTGAAACTAGGTGTCCCAGAAAATTGACTGAAATTTTGCTAGAATTGGATTCCAAATTGGCCAGATTCCAGAAGGGGAATATGGTTTTTTTCTTTTTCTTTTTCGCTTTGTATGGATTTAAGGTTTGAACAAAGAAAAATAAAATAAAATAGATTTCAAAAATTTATTGTAGGTAAAAAAATGTTTTGAAAATTTTAATTAAAAATTAGGAGAACAAATTTTAAATCTTTTTCGAGAAAAAAATTAATAGAATATGTAAGATGGAATATAATTAGTTTAAAAATTAAAAAAAATATTAAAGTTTTTTGAATGTTTATTGTTATTGGTAAATAAAAAATTTAAAATGATTTTAGAAAAGTAGTTGGAAATATTAAATAAAAATTTAAGTAGTGTAATTTATAAATTTAAAAATAGATAAAAGTAAAAGAAATTTTTTTGCAATAAAAGACTATTAAATATAAAATTAAAATTTGAAATGGTTTCTTTTTAATTTGTATGGGAGAAGGAGATAAATAAAAAAAAAAGGTATGCAAGGAAAAAGTCATTTATTTTTCTTAGATTTATATGAAACTAAAGTTGCAATTATTAGTTGGTTTGAAATTAAAATGAAAGAGGTATGCAAGGAAAAAGTCATTTATTTTTCTTAGATTTATATGAAACTAAAGTTGCAATTATTAGTTGGTTTGAAATTAAAATGAAAGAAATACTATAAAATTGATTGAATTAAAATTTGGAAAATATAATAATAATACGTAGAGAATTAAATTAAATATTTTATACATATTTTGAACTAAGAATTATAATAAAAAAAATAAATGATAAATTATTTAATTTATATATTTTTATAATAAAGTTAAATTGGACAGAATAAATTATAATAAAATTGGAATTGGAAAAAAATTATAATTGGTATTTTTATTAAATTTTGTGTTTTTAGTTTGTTATAAAATATATAAATAAGGAATAGGAAAAATAAAATAAAATTGTTGGTATATTTTTTGAAAATAAATATTATTAAATTATTTAAAAAAGTCAAATAAAAGTTAATTTATATATGTATAATGATAAAAAAATAAGTGAATAAATATATGATTTGGTTTAATAAAAAGTCGATGTATAAATTATAATTTTAATATATTAAATTAAAAGTAAATTGAAATAACAGAAAAGATAATGTAAATAAAAAATGTTAAATATAAAAAAAAAGTAAATAAAAAATATTGCAATTACGGTAAATAGTAGTAGTTAGAAAATTAAAATGAATTAAAATGAGAAGTGTACTGTTTAGTTACAAATTTTTTAGATTTTTTTTTTCATTATGGTGCAATTTAGTTTTGAAATTATCAAAATGGGCAAAAAAAATTTAAATACTGTAAATGAGTAAATTGTGTCAGGGTGGCGCAATTTAACAGTGAAGAAATTGTATCACGATAGCACGATTTTATTTAACTGAAAATGAAATTGTTTCATGGTGGCACGATTTTTGTAGAATGGATGAAATTGTCCCATGATGACACGATATCACTTAATTTAAATATTTGTGTTAATTAAAATTATACCAAGGTGACATGATTTCTGTGTAACTTTTTTTGAACTGAAATCGTGCTGATGTGACACATTTTCAGTTCAAAAGAATTACACAGAAATTGTACCACCTTAACACGATTTTAGTTTATCACAAATACACTAATATCGTGCCAAGGTGGCACGATTTTAGTTAAATTTCATTTTTCAGCAACCTTTCACCATTTTTGTCAATGTGGATGTGAAAACCATGCATGCAACCTCACTTTGATATCAATTCATATTTAAGGTGTATTTTTTTAACTAATAAGAATATAAACTGACATAATCTAGCTAACATCACTTTACAGGTTAATTTTCTTTATAGGAATTCTAATAAAGTAGATAATAATTATTGAATGAACACTTCACTGGAAATATTGGTGAAGCAACTTCACTGGAAATATTGGTGAAGCAACTTCATGTTAAGCGCTTACCATAAGGATTGGAATCAGACCATAACTATGTGTTTTTAAGAAAGGAAAATAAGACAAAAAAAACTAAAGATTCCATTATTTAAATTTAAATTCTTTTATGCATAAATTAATTTATAGAACTTATGATAGAACTAAGTTTCATTTTGCACCAGTAAGTAGTTGTTGGTAGTTTATAATCAATTACAATTGAAGTAATTTTTTTTACTCATTAATGATATCTAAGCGGCAGAAAGTGAAAATGTGATATTTTATAACAATTAGATAAATTAAAAGATAAATGCATAATTTAAAATTGAAATAAAAGCATATGTTACATTAAAAAATTACTGTATATAGGGACAATTTTTCCTATTATGACCTTCATTTCTACAATACAAACATTTTTTAGGCCTATTGGGGATTGGGTCGTCCATTTCATTATGGATACGGTTTGTAGTTGATCTTCCAGCTTTGCTTCTTCTCATGTGTGGGTCAGGTATCATATTTGGACCAGTGTAAGGAGACCAATAATCTTGGTTCTGAACTAGATGAAATTGTATTTCATAAGCCTTGAAAATGTTGTTGAGGTTGTATATGGGAGAAACGAATGTGCCTAAGTGTAGATGACAAAATGAACAAACAGTTATGACATGTGGACAAGGTAGCTTGAGGGCTTGAAACTCTCCGCAATCACACCACCATTCATTTAATTTGACTCCATATGACATAGGTCGGCGACGAAGTTGGGGACTTCAAACTCTCCTAGACTTCAAACTCTGAGTTTTGTATGTCATAGCGTTGCACAATGCACATAGCTGATTGTTGTTCATTTTTGCGTAACAGTGCGGTTATATCTTCTGGATATAGGTGACCTGCTCGTAACATGCACTCCGCCTTTGTGTCTTGTTCAATGAACCAGTCTTTTGTTCGTTCAAATGTCGATTTGACAAGAGCACATAGAGAAAGTGACTGTGCATCCTTTAGAACGGAGTTAATACATTCGACTAGATTTGTTGTCATGTGGCCGAACCTTTTACCCCCATTATATGCCCGAATCCACTTTTCCAGCAGTATTTGATCTATCCAAGACATTGCTTGCTGGAATTATGAATGTATGACAGAAAATTTGGCCATAAAGGTTGGTTGTTTCATCTCCTAAGTTATGACAATGTAAAAAGAAATGAAATTTGTCAAACACGAAATAATCGTATATATATTCAATGGAGAGAATGACATTAATAAGAAAAAATACCCATGTTTATTAATTGTCGTTTCAACTCAGTGTTCTTGAATCTCTTGTTGAAGTTGGATGCAATATGCCTGATACAATAGACTAAGAACAACCCATCTCGTTCTCATCCAACTTCTTCGGATTGCAATGCAGACAAAATTGTTGTTCCTCTGTCAGTTATGAGGTAAACATTTTCTTGAGGTGTGACGTACTCACGTAGTAATTGGAAAAATCATATCAGTTTCCCCCTTCAACAATGGTGAAAGCTAGAGGAAAAATGTTTCGGTTTCCATCTTGGCCAGTGGCAGTCAATAATGTCCCGTGATATTTTTCAGTCAAAAATGTGTCATCCACTTGCACAATAGGCTTGCAGTACTTGAACCCTTCAATGGAAGGTTTAAAAGACCAAAAGACGTGCTCTAAGATATAAGTGGAGTGGTCTTTAAACCATCAACAATGTTTGGACGTCCTTTAAATTGTACAATTGTCCCCAAAACAACTTCTTGGACAACTTGTAACCATCTGGGAAAATGGTTATACTACTCCTCCCAATCACCAAATTCATAACAAGTGTCTTTTATTTTGCGATCCAAGCTTTTTTATAGGAGACAAAATAACTGTACTAATTTTTTATTTTGGCCACTAAACTCTTTATTGGTATTGAGGGGTTCAACTTCATTGAATTGACGATAATGGCAGTAATTGCGGAAGAGTCAAAATTAATGTGATCTTAAAAAAGAGTAGTTGATAAACATGTGTGAGGTGATTCTATCTTTTTGATTTCCCATTGCTTGCGAACTTTGTTGAAAGATGCTCTAAGTCGCCAATGGCAATCATTGCCATAATTAATGCATCGTACCATGTATCTATCTGTCTTTGATTCTATGACGACAAACTTAAATCCTTGGTCAATATGATATTGTTTGATTGCATTGACAGTAGCATCTATACTTTGAAAACACATGCACTCTTCAAGATTAAACTGAATATTTTGTACTGCTCGACTGAATGAATGAGATTGCTGTGAAGAAGAATTGGGTAGAGAGGGTTCATCTGATTCTTCGTAGTATCGCAACCAGAATCATGAAAGGGACAACGATCCGAAAAGAATTGTTTTCATGGTTGTCTATGTTTTACATTATGTAGTTAAAAAAAATTACCAATTGATTACTAAAGAAAATGGAAACATTTACACCAAAGTAGGCTAAAAGCCTAAAGTTGCACGTAGGCAGAAACAAAAGGGAAACAAAATATTAGAACTTTATACATGTTCATCCAATTTGGCACTCTTTCCAAAGCCATTTGATTTTTTATATTTGTGAAGTATTCATTCCTTTCTATTGTTTAATTTTATGATTTATTTTATAATTTTATTAATTATTTTAACTTAATATTGTTTAATTTTTTTTATTTCAATTTTAGTACTAATTATACATATTTTTTAGATTAATTACAATGGCATATCATAGTAGACTTCCATCAAACATGTCACTCTTACGCCTACAAAATAAACATGTCACGAAGGCTTTATTTGAAGGAAATGAACGACTTATACGTCCCCAAAGACATGCGATTTGGGTGACTAAGCATCCAGACTTGATTAACCCACATGTTAAAGCAATGATGAATATAGCGGATTTCAGACACTTACTATCATTCACCGATATTTTGATAAATCATCATCTAGTAACAGTACTAGTCGAGAAGTGGAGATCTGAGACCCACACTTTTCATTTTCCGCTTGAGGAAACCATGATCACATTAGAGAATGTGGCCTTAGAATTGGATCTACCAATTGATGGGAAAGTTAGTGGAGTTGGTCTCTGGCTGCCAATCCCTGCCCAGTGTCGTACCTCTGGAAAATGTGGTATTATGAAATATCATCAAGTTGTCGTGGTTGAATAACACTTTCCAGCAACTTCTAGAGGATGCAACAAATGATGTTATAGCTCAATACGCTCAAGCACATATTCTATCCTTAATTAGAAGTATGTTGATGCCAGACAAATAAGCCAGTAGAGTGCATCTGATGTATTTATTGTTATTGGCTTATCTAAACAATGCCTCTATTTTTAGTTGGGGTTAAGTTGTTTTGACATCTCTATATCGTGCTATAGACCACAGGGTTGACTACAACCAAGAAAACATAAGTGGATGTATGTTTCTGCTTCAAAGTTGGACTTGAGATGAATTAAATGTTTATCCCCATTGTTTCCCTCTTTATCCACAGAAGAATTTATTGATGGGGTTGGTTATCTACTTGCTAAAAGGTAACATTCATCGTACATAATCAATTCATCTCAACCTTATTTTTTATTGTTGTAAACATAACCCTAAAACCTTAAAAATTGTGTTTGATTTTTTATAAGTGGTCACGAGTAGCATTACAAAGACAACACCGACCAAATAGTACCGTGGCTATTATCAAGCGAACACTGGATAACTTAACACCACAGGAGGTATTTTCTTAACATTTCTGGGCTACATATAATATTATCCAAAAGTCCAAACTAATTTAAGTAGTATTTTTTGTAGTTCCTTTGGACTTCATACAGAAAGCCTGATGCCGCTCCCCTCATTGTTGGTGACGTGTCTCCTATAAGTCGTGCAATGGTGTCTCTCATATGCTTCGCCACTGTCGAATTCCAGTAAGTTGATAGGGTCATGAGACAATTTAAGATCCGTCAATCCATTCCAGTTGACCCATTAAATTTAGATGAGGTGCACAAACAAGATATGAGGGACAGAACGGATCGATATTGGCCACAACACCACCAGCATTGGATAGCGCTGTGGAACGATGGCCATAATAGACTCATTCAAGGAGTACACTTTAATGGCAATGGCCATCTGTATGATGACATGCAGTACATGCAGTGGTATATTAGCCACACTATCTAGTACCTTTCGCCTCAACAAGATGCACCTGAGGACGATGTAAGTTGACACACCTTTTCTTTTCATTGTGTTTTTTCACTTCACTAATTTTTTTCCTTACAATATGACACGCCACAACATATCGAGCATCAGCCTCCACATCAACATGTTGGCTCTTCTTCTTTCCAGCCACAATTTTCTGCTCACACATTTGGTCAACCAAGTCACTTTGGTGTTCCTCCACCTCCACCACCCACATACATCGACCATCATCCACATATGTCATTCGAATCTTTAATGAACTAGGTTCCATCTGCATTTAAAATGTTTCCATCACAAATGTCTGGTTTTTCACCTTCGCCAAATATATTTGGAACGCCGTCATTCACTCCACCATCTGCATTCCATCCATCGTCATTCTCACAATATTATTGGCCCACAATGCCTACACCCGAGCCATGATACAACGATGACGATGATGATAATAATGATGACGAAGATGATGACCCTCATTCAGTACCAGCCCCCATCACACCATACCAGACCTAGGAGACAAAGAAGAAGACCTCATTGTGACACATCGTCACATAAATAATTTATTAATAGTAAAATAGTGTTTAATGTGAAGAGATCAATCTCCAACTTTTGTTTCATTCATATTAAATTTTTAAATAGCTTTTGGGATGCTTATTTTTTTAAAAAGTAAACAAGTTTTTGTACTTTAACTAAAAAAGAGGTAAAAAATACAACTATTTTCAAATATCGACAATGTGAAGGCTACATCCATGGTTGTCGTCTGCATGACTGTGGATGCAGTAATGATGGAGCAGGTCATTTCATGCAACATTTTCACAACGAACTTTACACCATGCCTATTCCCACTACAAGAAAAAGTTAAATTATTGATGAAATTTTATCGACGGAACTTTATCCATCGGTAAAATATCATTATCAACGATTTTATCGATGAATTTTATTCGTCGCTAAATTTATCAACAAATTTATCTTAAATTTGTCGGTAATTACCGACAGACTCAGAAATATGTCGAAAATTATCGACGGACTCAAAAATCCGTCAGTAAATTTATATACAATCAATTTATTGACGAATTTTGAGTGTTTCAAATGGATTTGTCTCGTCGGTAATTTTTTTTTGTAGTGTCTACTTCATCAATGGTGGATCCGTTTCACATATATGTTGTGGAAGAGTTAGGAACATATTCAATACTATTAAGAGAATTTGTAAAAAAAACAAATATTGTATGCCAAAGTTACAACAAAAAATGGTTCACAACATGAGAAAGTGCTCCAAAAATAATGTACAGTAAAAATATAACTAAAATTATGCCACTATAACACAATGTGAGTATATTTTTCATCAACTAAAATCGTGCCAAGGTGGCACGATTTTAATGTAAAATTTTTCAACTGAAATTGTACCACATCCACACAATTTCAATTGAAAAATTTTACATTGAAATTTTGTCACCTTGGCACGATTTTAATTAGCACCATTTAATCCCCTGCCCATGTGGCACGATTTCATCCATTGTACAAAAATCGTGCCATTATGACACGATTTCATTCTCAGTTAAATGAAATCGTGTCATCGTGGCATGATCTCTTCTTGTTAAATCATGCCAACTCGATACGATTTACCCATTTGTAGTATTTAATTTTTTTTGCCCATTTTGCGAATTTCAAAACTAAATTGCACCAGAATGGGGAGAAAACCAATTTTTTAAAATACGGTTACTTGGAGAAAGAAAATCGCAGTATGAGTTTAGGGATTTGTACCAGTGGAAGGAATAGAATGCAAGAGGAATGCAGGGTGTGTGAGAGATGAATTGTTTTTTTGACTCAAGTTAAAGAGTGGGTTCCACCCTTTTTTAGTCTAAAACTTATTACTCTCTACCAATTGTAACCTGCATCCCATTACGTTTATGAAATGAATAAAATAATTATTTGTGATTAAATAGATATAAGTGTTTTGTGAATCTATCATTGTTGGTAGTTGAGAGCGGCAATTGATGTGGGGGACGTGGAGTGGTGCTTGTTTGACGATGATGATTGTTGAAGTTTGCATTGGCATTGGCATTTATGGGTTTTGATTTTGAGTTTCGTTGACGTTTTTGGTTGTGGGGTTTTATTTGGTTTATGGTTAGTGTTTTGGTTGTGGCGTTTGATTTGGTTGAGGGATGGTGTGAAAGGTTGGGTGGTCATTTGCAGTAGTGGTGATGGTGATTTGCAGTAGTGGTGATGGTGGTTCTGTTGCACATTGCAACGGTCGTAGGTAAAAAGTCATAAAATGGTTGCAGTAAGTCGTAGGTAAAACGCATTTCAGAATTCTCTTTTCATAATTCAAAATTTGGCTTACGAAATTGTCTTTCTGTAACACGATCCACACCCCCTCATTTCTATTGCGGAAATACAACTCTGCAAACCTAATTTCTAGAAATAGTCACCCTTCATCTTTGTAAAACCCAAGCAAAAATGAATAAATCGCTTACCCACAACACCTACGTTGTCTTCGCAATGTCACCACCACTTCAACAATGCCTCGCCAAAGCATGATGGTGACCAGAAACGCTGCAACTCATCCCAACGATACCATTTGGGAAAACCTGCCTGTGCAACTTCTTCTTTTCAAATAAACATGATAAGGATAACTTTTGAAATTTTCAAATTTTGATAAGGTACAAATTACAATCGATGAGGTGCAGGCAGGACCCTTTTTTATAATCTCTTTTTGAAACAAAATGGCTTAGACCAAACTCTATTTTTTATTTTCTGAAAATGAAATAAGAATAATAAATAAACAAAATAAAAACTTAAACTACATTTTTTTATTTTCTAAAAATAAAAGAAAATAACAATAAACAATAAAACTCAAACTTAATTAGAACCTTATTACAAAGAGAGTTAAAAAAATTTGTTTTGTAAAATTTAGAGAAAGAAACCGTCTATTTTGTTATCTCAATTTATATTTTTATGTAAAATTCAAAAATACTAGACCCAAATTATATTTTTGTTATTTATATATTTTTTTAATTTTTTTAATCGAAACCAATAAAGCCCCAAGCTAACTAAATTGATTTTTTTTTTTCTCTTTTAAAAAATTTAAATAAAAATTTAACAAATGAATGTAATGTCATGTAAGGAATGTGAAAGTATCATGGTCCTATTTTTATCTAGTGTTTTCAAATTCAAAATTTTATTTACTAAACAAATAATTTGGGTACAAGTAATTAATATATTGAACCAATGTCTCATAGTTTGAACATTCTACAAATTCGATTTTTAACGAAATAACTTTTAGTTAAATTTTACTTATTTAATGACGGAATTATAGTTAGAAACAACACTAACGACTCACGTGTTTTAAAAAAATAATTGTGCAATATCAAAGTTAATTCTACTAATATAAACGACTTATTTTCATGTTAATACTCTTAACATTCATTTGCATTTCATGAAAGTAGGGTGCAAAGCCAAAAAATTGAAACTGAGAAAGAATGTAACATAAACATGACAGATTATGGTGTATTTTTTTCTCATACGTCACTATAATCAAATATCACATAGTTAAATTTTCAATTTCTTTTAAATATAATGAATAAATAAAATAATATTATAATAAAAATACTTTATTTTCATTTTTTCTTAATCCAAATTTTTATTTCTCCTCCTTTCTTTTTTTTTTTTTTTCTTTCTTCACTGTA
>Ga0209700_100506_pt1 | contig 73474 bp, 24 predicted proteins | sample SiratroredBW_FD_187528 | JGI IMG/M metagenome (GOLD analysis project Ga0209700, IMG submission 187528) | Root nodule microbial communities of legume samples collected from California, USA - Siratro red BW (SPAdes) (version 2) | ecosystem: Host-associated > Plants > Roots > Nodule | place: USA... | reverse complement strand
TTGATTTTATAGCATTATGTGCTTTAACGTTCATATTTGTTCATAATGGAAATTATTCAAATTATTATAAAATACTTAAATGTGATTAATTGATTTTATATCATATTGTGCTTTAACGTTCAAATTTGTTCATAATGGAAATTATTCAAATTATTGATGAGTATCTCAAATATAATTTCTCTATGTTATTTTAAATTAATTATTTCTGATACAGAATTAATCAAATTTAATACAGTTTAAAATATTAGAGAAATATTTTCAGTTTGAGTTCCATACATCATAAAGTCAAGATTGCTCTGTTCAAGCATCCCAACGGCTAGTTTCTAAAAAGCTACACATAGAGGAGCAAGTTCAAGCTAAAGAACATACAAGAAGAAGCAAAAAGAGAAATACATCATATAATACATTAAAGAAGATATACTGAGTGTCTGTTGTCAATTTGCTATTGAGAGATATAGAGTTTGAGTTGTATGAAACCATTGTGTAATTCTTCACTATTGTGAAGTAAACCCTTGTGAGCTTTCATTGTTCTCTCTTTTGAGAGTGTTTCTTTTATTCTTGAGTGGTCTTGATCTTAGGGGGAGATTGGGGACTAGTATAACCTGGAGAGGTTTGTGTACTCGTTGTAACTATTTGCTAAATAGTGAAACCTCTTAAATAATTTGTTTAAGGGAGAACTGAACGTAGCCCAAGAGATTAGGGTGAACCAATATAAAACTGTTTTATCTGTGCTTATATATTTTTACCTTGGTTAGGTTTCTATTTATAGCAAATTGAGTTCAGGCTCCATTCAACCCCTCCTTCTAGAGCCAGTTGTTCCTACATGATTGAGTTTCATAAATATCAAGATTAGACTATTGATCTTCATGAGCAAAATCTTGTGTTTCTTTACAAAGAACAACATACCACCTTTCAAACATAGGATCTTTGACATGAAAAACTTGTGAAGCTTTATATGTCATGATAAATGATTCATCTTCATATCCTATCTTGTGAAAGTCAACCAACATCATTCCTAATCTGTTAATTTTCACACCAATTTAATTGTCAACTCACTTGCATGCGAGAATAGGTACAAAAACTTAGTGTAACCAACCCAAGATCTCTTTAATAAGACGATAGTATGACGTTGATCCAACAACCAGATTTTTAATCTTTTGAAGTAGAGAATTGCATTGACTTTTCCTCAAGAAGGACCCCACTATTTTACATTGTACTTTTATCATCATGAGACTTTGTATGAAAATAACAAATATTGATTTTGTATCCAAAGCAACATAAGACATTAAAATTGAGTTTATTTTCAAATCATCCTAATGTTTCTAATGTTGTAAAATCATTGATAACTTTTGATTTAAACAATGTCATGAAAGTCTTGTTATGCTCGATCAACACTCGCTTCTTTAATTGTCTAGGATTATTTTCTTTCATAATGGTTCTATTTGTAGATAAGTATGATATTACCTTATTCATGTTATTCAATTTATACAAATGTGTTGTAAAGTCATCAAAATTCAGCATCATTAGGAGTCTATTGAAGTTGTTTGTTATCAAGAGAGATAAACACGCTTAAATATAAAATTTTCTGACTCATGGTGTCAACTAGTCGCGATAAGTACCAAAAACTTACTCACTAGGCCAACCAACTCAATATGGCTTTGTTTTGTTCTCAAACTTTTCCAATATCATATTTAGTATATATTGGTTATCACATGTGCACCTTTTGAATACTTACTTATCAATCATCGATAGTTCCAACATTTGAAAAGAACTCTTATGAAATTTATTTTTGAAATATACTTAAAAAAACATGAATAACTTCTATAATCTATCTTAGATATATTGCTGACACAATTTGACTTATTTTACAATATGAATATGCAAGTACACCATGATGTCAAAAAAAGGACATAAAAAAATTATTTCCAATTGATACAAGGTAACAATAATCTTTTCTCCAACTTCATCCAACAACTTAGGATCAATAACTTTACTAAAAATTGAATTAAAAATGAACATCATTTGATTTATATTATGTCTCAAATAATAACTACAAACATTAATTATTCCATTAAAATTTGACCATCATGAGGCTTTAGGCAAACTAGTTACAAATCTTGCATAGATACAAGACTCTTATAATTTGAAAAGTATCTTGATACCTTAAAGACATTGACAAAAGTATGTTCTCTTTTTTTTTGGGGCAAAGTATAAAATCTTAGGGGCAAATATATACTTACCTACTCTTCTTGGTGTCAACTCCTTTCACATAGTCATTTCAATCAAATCCTAAAAAACATTCACACTATCATTGTCTTCTTTTTTATGTTGAGAGATATTCCAATCAAGCTATCATGTAACTTGCACTAATATGGTAGATAAAAGAAAATGGACCACCTTTCCATGTGTCATTCACAGTTTCCTTCTCTCTCTCTCTCTGTTTTTTTTAAACCATATTTATATGTTTCACCTTTTCAAAAGTTTCAACACCAATTAATGGAGTGGGATAAATGTCATATTCTTAGTGTCTATTATTTTTTTTCCAATACATGGTATGGTAAAACTTTTTAGAAATCTCTGATGTGGAAGGTATATTGTCTTCCTTCCATGTTTAACTTCTCATATGCACATTCTCTTTACGTAAGGACATGCTTTATGACCATTGACATTGTAACCTGACAAGCTCCCATATGTACAAAAGCCATTAATAGTACAAAAAACATGACATGCATTTGAAAAGACTCATTAGCAAACCTATCAAATACTTTAATCCCTTTATTGTACAACAATTTTAAATCTTCAAGCAAGATACTAAGATGAACATCATTAACACATCTTTATACACATGCACTTGTATCAAAGATTCAACTCCAACATCTTGAATCATATCCTTTAATCAATCATCCATGGTTGAATTAATAACCTCCTTCGATAGATACATGCATGACAAATCTAACAATTTCTTATGTCATGTCCATATTGTATAATTTCTAAGAAAAATGTTTCATAATTTTTGTAATATGCAATCTCCTTCCATTCAAACAATTCAATTAAGGATATACAATCCTTCATCATCACTACTACTAGCACTACCTTGCACAAATTGTATAAATTTTTTCAATCATCTCTCTTACTTATCGCTTATGCTTGTTGAATTAATCCAACTTCGACTCATTCTACGTTTTGTATTGCATGATTGACATAAATTTTCACCATGCATATAAATCTCACTTTTTTTTTAATTAAAGGTGTGACTATCTTAGAAGATTATTTTTTTTATAATTAAGTGGTACATAAATTTCAATCAACATTTCTTATATTTTACAAAATTTTGGTAGCATTTCACATTGATCTTCAAATGATACGAAATGAACATAGTGATACAAAATCTTCTACAATCAAATATATGCTCAAGGAACAACATAAAATATAATCAATTGAAATGTTATTCACTATTTTTTGATTTAACATTTTCTATTGTGCTCAATGTTTTGTAAGGTCAATTGTGTGACCGCTTTATGTTGATAGCAGAGTTTATACGTGCCTAATTGTGAAACTCTTCTTTGAATGTAATATTTTGAACTTTTGTAAAGAGGTTGGGATAACCTTATTACCCTTATTTATATAATTCTTTATTGCTGATTAAAAAAAGTCAATTGAAATTTTGTAAAATATGTGAGATGTAGATTAGAAAATATTTACTAGTGATTATTAAAAGATGGTTTATCTTGTCAAATTATCTTATAAAATAATTCAAGATTCAATACTACAGTTATCATTACTACCTACACTTATTTTTATATAGAAAAACTTATAGGGATAATTCAAATTAGAGGTGTATACAAGTCTTTCTATTGAATCTTAAATGTGAGAAATTAACATTCACTCGATATGGCATAAAATTTGTCAAAATTTTTAGTCACATAATATTTGAAATATGAACTTCCTAAAATATAAACAACACAATTTTTCGAGGTCAAACACTCTTGAATCCAACCGTAACACGTTCAACCGAAAGATTAATATATAGATATTATGGTAGGCCAATCATTTTCTTTCAATGTGTTAATACTAACTAGTTGAATTTTAAGCCTATCTAACTTATAAAAAAATATAATTAAATATAATTTCCCTTAATTAGGCTCTAGTAACTAGTAAATGATATAAGTGCATATAATATGAAAATAATCTTCTATTATATAATATTAAATGTGAACTGAAAATATAAAATACCTTAAGAAGATAAATACACTAGTAGAAAAAACACATTTAATCACAGTTCTACAAGGCTTACAATCGCAGCTCTGAAATCGCGATCTAACCGCGATAAAAAGTACTAAAGCTACCACCGCGGTTGTATAACCGCGATGGAAAATATAACATACCACCACGGTTCTTAAGAAACAACCGCGGTGGTAAAGCCAAAGTTTTCCTCATCTTCACTACCCCATGATACACCATACTTTCCCTACACATATCCCTCACCGCACCACGTCCACAGCTCCTCCTGCACTCCCTTAAAGCATTCTCTCTTTACCTTACACCATTACTAGAATCTGTTTTTCTCAATCCAAAAAGTTCCCAAACACAAGGCCTCAACCACTCCTTAGCACTAAGTTAGCAAAGTTTCCATCTCCAACAAAACTGAAACACAAAGGAAGATCAAAGGGAAGAAGAAGATTGACGGAAATGCACGGGTTAAGAACTAAAACCCTAGCCGCAATAGGAGAGAGAATAAGAGTGCAAACGTCTCTATGCATCTCCCACCGTCGTGTCTCCGCCGCACCTCCACCACGTCCTTGCCACCAAATTGCAACCACCACCACGTCCCTGCCACCAAACTGCAACCACCTCCAAGCATCTCCCATCGCGTCTCCGCCGCACCTCCACCACGTCCCACACCATGACACCTCCAACCGCTCCTCCAAGCATCTCCCACTGTGCCGCCGCTGCACCTTCATCACGCCAGGAAACCACCACCAAAATCCACTACACAATGCTGCTAAAATACCAAGCCCTGCACCACGCCGTAAACCACCCACCATGCATCGAATATAACATCTCCTGAAAGAAAGAAACCCTAATTAGAGGTTTAGTTGAATTTCGAATTGAAAGAAAAGTGAAAAAGAAATTGAAGGAAGAAATACATTTGATGGAGTCTAAGCAGTAGGGGATGAGGAGGGTGAAGCGATCGAGGGGGTTGGAGTTGTATTTGTCACCGGACCACATTCGTTCAACCTGAGAAAGAAAAGAAGAGAAAGGAGGAAAATGTGAGAGAAAAATGGAAAGATAAAAATGAAGGGTCTCTCTAAAATAATATACAAAGAATGGGCTCTAAAACAGGGCTACAACCGTAGTTCCTACGTATAACCGCGGTTGTATCCACATACCACCGCGGTTCTGACTCCAACCGCGGTGGTATCTCCCTACAACATTCATATTTAAAAATTATTTTTACCTACTATCACGATTCTGGAAACAACCGCGGAGAGGTATCTTTGCACTTAATTTCAAAAATGTTACCACACATGTTTTTAATACGATTTCTTATTAACTGCGGTGATATCCTATCGTGAAATGTGATTTTTCTCTATTGATATAACAATACCATATTTAAAGAGATGCTCTAACCTTAATCCTTAATCGAAAAAAGACTAGAGCTTTAACGCAAAGAATAATGCTATATGTCTCCGTCGTCATCAATCTAGGTACTTTAGAATATTACTTGATATACCCTTAAACAACTCTGAGAGTTGATGGGCATTAGAGCACCACCACCAATTGAGGCACAATCCGGGAAAACCACCAATGAAAACCACCAACGAGGGCACATTATGAAAAAGAATAACAATACCTAATAAGTGAACAAAGAGGGAGGGAGAATACATTGATGTTGACGAAAATGTGAAGACATGGGTGGGAAGTTATATGACACACACGATCACTACTGTAGTAAAATGTATTAAACAACGATAATTATTTCTATTATTAACGTCATAAACATTTTTTACAACACTTTCTTTGCCATTAAAAAGATGACTTCATTTAAAAAAATGTTATTGCTTGTTTTTTTAACAGTGTTCCACTTAAACTTCACCAAAAAACACATTATAATATGCACCTTAATGTGAATTTTTAGATGTTATAAATTTGTAACTTTACTTATTTTGATATTGACCTCGTATTAACTTATAACAAGTTTAGAAGAGCGAAATGCTCTTACTAACTATAGTACTTAAAATATATCAATTGATATAATGAATAATTATCACACTAAAATTATACATTTATGATACTTGGAGATTCAAGTGTAACATAATTAAATATTGAGATACTGAAATATCAAAATTACTATAACTGAAAAGAAAAATATAACTAAGCATATATTATATTTATATAATATTGTATAACATTTAGTATAACATTAACAGAAGTTTTCTGCGTTTATATTTTAAATTAAATATAACAGTTTTTTGTTGTAAATACTTATTTTTTGCCAACTGCTATATTAAATTTGATCATAAAAAAGTGGGTTCTTTTATATTTACTCTGCTGTGGAAAAAATATATAGAACCTAGATGTCCTTTGGCAGAATCAAAGGAAAAATGGGTGGCCACAAGCATGAGCATCTCTGGTCCCTCAACATAGTTTGTTGTTTTCCGCACACTTTTTTTTTTTTCTTTCTTTTTTTGTCTTCTACCGTATATATGGCTATCAACGTCAACATCAAATTACATTTTTATGGAGATGTGGGGAGAAATCTTGATAAGACTCCGCCAAATAATATCAAACTCCGAATGAATAAAGGCGAGGAAATGCAGACTTTGAAAAATAACATGTCAAAGTTGATTCAGTAACAAACACTAGTAATAGCCATTGACCTCTATTTACCATTTGAGTCACTAACTAGAAGTGGTTATTATTAAGTCATTTTCAGAAAATCGAATTATAATATCAAAATTGTCTTTTTTATATATGGTAAATTAGACCTGTTTTTACACAACTTAAGATTTCTAATACATTTTAATGAGTCATAGAATTATATTTATAAGTAATTAAATAATAATCTAATAACAGGTGATACAATTAAGTTTAATATGTTTTTATTAGAATAGATTTTGACTTTAATATCACATAACTCAATAACACGTGATATAATAAGTTCAACAAAATCACTTAGGATAAATCTTAATATCATATTAAAAAATAACTTAAAAATATATCTTATTTTTACAAAACTGATTTATATGAAATGGAATTATTCTTATTATGTATATTATAAAGTGATCCTATATTTAATTGATATGTACTCCAATAATATACAAATTAATATATTTAATTATGTTAATTGTTAATCTATCCATATTAAAATTCCAAAAAAATTTAACATAGACTAATTAGAGAAATATGTAAATATAAGAGAAAAATTACAAGAGAATGAATGCTAAGAATAGGATAAAAATCACAAGATTTATGGGATGAATGATATTATCCGAAAAATAACAAATGATATGCCAAAAGTTGTGTATTTTTTTCAAAGGTAAAAGATATCCTGATGTAACGGTTGATACAAAAGATTTTTTATTTTTTTATTTTTATAGAAATCACCATATTTTGGAGATTGCAAATCTTGAGAATTATGATATCTTTTATAAAATATGTTTGGTTGGTGTAGAAACCATAAGAAAAAATCATCATCAGGTAGATCGAGGTTATCTTTCTTCATGAGTCAATTTCCCATACTCATTTGAATCTGGACGCGCAATTTGGTAATATACACACTTTGAGAAAGCAAAGTAGCTCCATTAAACTCTTTAATATATCGAAAGTATTTCTTATTAGACTCTACCTCCTATATTGTGGTTTCTGGAGGTAATTTCCTATTAAATTGGACACTCAAGATCGTGATTCTTAGTAACTAGGAAACCAAGAAATACCTTGGGAGCCAAATATACTCAACGTGTTAACCCCACTAAAAAAAAGAGAACATTCTTTCTTTTATAGAGGAAAAATATGCATATTACTCTTTAATTTTTACAAAATTTATATAAATTAACTTATAAAAGGATTTATATTAGTTTTTCTAAAATATTATTTTTTAACTTATGTTTTACCTTTTCTGTAAAGAAAAACTTATGTTTTACCTTAACTTCGACCAATCAATAAAGTCTATGTGGAGTTAATAGTTGGGAAAATTTAAGTAAAAGAAAAAGTTAACAAGAATAATGTGAATTTTTTCAAGTCATTGACCTAAATTATAATATATAACAATATATTAATTTATATAACAGTATAAATATTATAATTTTTTTATTCAGGATATTATCTCACATATATAATATATTTTTAGATTATATAATTCAAAATACATTTTCAAATAAGAAGTATAAAGAATTTCAAAAGAAAAAGCACTTTTGTCACTCCATTTTGCTGGGCCTGACCTCAAATATATAAAAGTAGCCCAACCTCAAATATATAAAAGTAGCCCAACTAATTTTCTTATGGCTGGAGTTAATTGACTGAGTTGGCCCATGATATATTGATCTGCATTGTAACATTGGCCCGCCATAATATGGATGAAAGCCTATCAATATGGTTGACACAAGGACGAATTTTGCTCCACTTCCGTTCCATCTTCGTGCACCTCCTTAGTCAATATGAAATTACTCATATAGTTTTACTTAAAAGTTAGAAAAGTTAGCGTTGTCCTCCAACTTCTTCACCTCATAACCTCATCCGTGAATTATTTTCCTACTCACCACCATTTTAGTAGATTATTTTTTTGGCAAAATTTTCAATTAAAGCTTCAACAAAGTTGTAGGTAAGTAATATTTGATGTTTATGAGGAATTTGTGAGATATATTATAGATTTGAGTGGTTAATTTGATTATTTGGACAATATTTGTTGGTAAACGACAACATTGTCGATTTGGGAGTTTATGAACTGGATAGGATGTCATCCGGTTGTTATTTTGTTTTGCAAATGATGACCGGATGACACCCTATCCAGTTTACATTCAGAAAAAAAAAAATGTGAACCGGATGGGGTGTCATCCGATTGTCATTTTTTTTTTTAAATGACAACCAGATAACACTTACATTTTAATATATGTACTTTGGAAATTAAATTTTTATGAAAATGTAAGAAGAAGGTATAGAGGTGAAGGAAGAATTTGTCTGACAGAAGTCGTTGAATATGGCTCACATAACCTCTTAAAGAGGACTCATACATTTTCTTGGGCCATATCCAACAAGACCACTCGTCTTAAGAATATGTATGATTTTAATTTAATTATACAAAATGAATTTTTTTACGTAGTTATGTCTTAAAATATTAAAAAAATACATGTTTTTAAACTATTAAGTATTATTCAATTTTTTAACAAACTATGCATATAATAATTACGTATTTAATGAGTTATATTACTTTTAAGGCATTTTTGTAATTTTTTTCTCCAATACAAAAATTTTATAAGATCTAAATTTTAATTGATGTTATATTTGGTAATTGGTATAAAGATATATTCCAAGAATTTTTATTTTTATTTTTATGATCTAAAATCTTATTTAAGACCCAAAATATTTACTTTATGTTATGTTAATATACTTCAATAGAGATATTTTATGATATTCAGATATTAAATTTATGACTATTTTATAACTATTATAAAAGAAATGTCGTAATAATAGTTATAACAAAATAAAAGTAGTGTTGTTCCTCTTAATATTCATAAGATATAAATTTATCTATGTCGCGCTTTTTTAATAAATTACAATGATATGCCTATTTTTTTATATTGCACATATTTTTTTTCCCAATAATTACATTAAGAATTCATGTTGTAATGGTTTTTTAAATAATTCAAGGATTAATGTATTGGGGATGAGTATAATGTCCTTAAAAAAATATCGAGGTTTTCTTAGTTATTTAAAAAGAAAGCATATTACATGGAATCCAAAAAGAAAACATCCAATATCAATGTATTTTAATATGAACAAACTGAAAGTAGATTGATTTTGGTAATAATTTTTTGAAAAAATTATTCTTACCCACCTTTTGTCTTTAATAAAATTATATTCATATACCTTTTAATTTTTAAATATATATTCATATCTCTATAATTTTAATAAATGACATTCACCTAACTTATTTCATTTAAAAATACTATATTTATTAAAATTTAAATATATTTTATACTTACAAAATTAAATAATTTTTTAAACAGTTATAAAATTAAGTAAGTTTTGTATAAATAAAAGATTTAACAATTTATTTTCAGCAAAAGTATTCTCATATTTTCAAAGATCGTACTAGATGACATTCACATATTCTGAAAATAATATATGATATAAAAAGTACGGTTATTTATTTTATATTAAAAGGGGTATGAGTGTTATTTATCATAACTTTATTGGATAAGACCACGTATTAAATACACATAATCAAACCTATTAATTACCTTTTGTTTATTATTTTTAAATATAAGCTTAGAAAAAAGTTGTGAGGACTTTTACAAAAGTAAAATAAGAAAAAAAACACATTATCAGAATAAACGTTTTCTATATCGGTGTTGTGAGACATTTTTACAGAAGTGATATAGAGGCAGGCGAGACTTTTTATTTTGGTTTTAGAATATAGTATGTGTATATATTATGTCGGTTGATAAATAAATTATCAACGTAAAATACCAATCTTAAAAGCGCTCAGGAGGAGATATTATATTGGTTGTGACTCTCAACTGATATAGTATTTATTCTATTGCATCGGTTGGGAGCCCACAACCAATATAATATCTCTATGTTTAAAAAAAAAATCTAGAATTTTCTAGAATTCTTTGGTAAATCTCTAATCCATATAAGAAAAAATCACAACAATTTTCAAAATTTTTTGACAAATATAGATAAGTGAAATAATAATAAAAAAATGTGAAAAATACTAAAAAAATAAAAAAGAAATAGTAAATCATAAAATTTGAAAAAAAAAATAGATTTCAAATCTCCTTCGGATATTGCCCACGAGCTTCATTATGCCATTTTGAGCAACTTTTATTTTTAGAGCGTTTCAATCCGAGCTCTCTATCAATCAAAAGTTATGGTCGATTGAAGTTTTTTCCCCTAAATTTTAAAACCTTAAATCTATAATAAATCTATACAATGTAAGAACTCTACCATCAAATATACACTAAATCAAGTTGCTGATAAAAAATTTGGGTCAAAAATAAATTTCTAACTATTTTTAATGATTTTTACAAAATTGCTAACCTCTTGCAAAGAAAAGTGACAAGAGGCGTCGAACCAAGCATTCATAGCGGTGGAGAAAGGCGCGCCAAACGTGCGTGGAAGAAGCCAAAAATGGATCCAAATGAGCCCTAGCAAAACCAATGAACACAAAGATGCAAATGAAAATCATTGAGAAGCGAAAGCGGCACCACGCGAAATGCAAATGAAAACAAGTGAGAAGAAAAAGCAACACCATGCGAAATTGTGAATGTAATGAAGGAAATGAAGTAAATGAAGTCAGTGAAGACATGTCAAACAACTTCGAGCATAGAAATGAAGAATGAAGACGCATAAGCTTGAAGGAGGAAACGCGAATACAAAACCAATAAAAGGAGAAAATGAAACGGAGAGAGTTAAATGATTTCTTTATTTTTCTTTTAATTTATGTATAAATCAATTTCAAATCAAGGATAAATCCATTTTTCTAAATTTTATCTTTAAGAAGTTCTGATATTTTTTTTTTTAAATAAATCCTTTATGTTGAAGTTCTGAGATTTTTTTTTTTCAAATAAATCTTTTGTCTAGCTTTCAATTGTATGGATTCTCGTCCTATATATATATATATGTTTAGTTTTAACAAACCTCTTTTATTTTTCCAAACCTGTAAAATATATATTATGAAATGATTTCTTTTCTTATTAGAAATTGAACATTTCTTAGTTTAAGATCTTCAAACTCTCATTATGTATGCGGGCGTAGATTATAATGAGAGTTGAACACAATATCAAATAAAAATCTATCAACAAATGTAATAAAAGTCTATCAATTTTGATGTTTGCTCAAATCAATAAGTGAATAAAAAAATAATGTGTGAAAAAATAAATATGAATATTTAGAATGAGTTGAAGTTTATATCTCAATTGTAAACATGTTATTACATAGATTTTTCTAAACTTATCTCTTTAGTCTCTAATATCATATCTTTTATCATATTATAAACCATATAAGGAATTTGTCTTGATATAATGTAACCTACATTTTCAATAAGTTATAATTTTTATGACTTACTGAATTTTACGTTAAGCTAACAGGTCATCTTGGTTTGTTTTTAAAAAAAATTAAAATATGTATTTTTATGATTTAGATAATATTAGTGAAATTGATTTTTTTTTACATAAAACGATTTAATATATAAATTATAATATATGAATATAATCTAATAAAACAATATTAATTTTATTTTATTTAAATATGATGTTTTATAAAATGAGCACTCCATTATGTTTATAGGTCAATCTAGCCTAAGCTCGTTTAGGCCTTAAGATAAATGAGTTAGACAAAAGATATCGTAATTTAATTTTGACCATAAGTTGTTTGCCTAACCCATTTTATGAGCTTTTTGAGTGTTTATACCTATTTTGACAATTTTAATGGAGATAACAAGGTAAAAACTCTCCTCTCTTTCGATGTTTATGTAATTGATAAATTTATATTAAGAATAATAAACTAGAATGTTAGGTTTTATTCATTGTAGTAAAATAACTAGTTATTTTAATTTATAATAAAATAATCAATCAAAAGATAATAATTGATCTATAAGATAATTAATTGAGTATATTGGATGAGAGTATGTATTAAAATTACCATGAAATTTGTTGAACATGAGTTAAAATAGGAACGATTATGATTCTTATTATATATATATATATATATATATATATATATATATATAAAAGGATGATCAAATAATTTTTAGCAATTGTCTTTGCATTGATTAATTTGACTTAATACTCATATGCAGTAAAATATAACTAGCTCAACGTTAAGTTTTATACATATTTATAACATGTTGGAGCATCTAGAAGAAACTCATATTTGAATAAAAGGTTTGTATTGCAATTAATTTTCACAATATTGTTATTTATGAGTAATCCTTGCTTAAGATAACACGAAAAATATTTTGATAACAAGTTTTTACGAATCTCCAAGCGATAAGACCAAAATGGCTGTGTTTTTTTTTTTTTTTTTTTTTCATGTGTTTCCTTAAAATATCATGTTACTTGGTGAACAAGTTTTGTTAATAAAAAGCAATTTGAATCAATTAACATATAATAAAGAACTTAAAATTTTTAAGTATTAATGATGGAAACTAGTGGACAAAACAATTTCGACAATAAAAGATAAGTTAAATCTCATGTGCATAACTAAACTTAGTGCATGAGTTGCTTATAATATAAAAAATTGACAAAGTATAAAAGTGAAGTTCAATAATTAAGTTTATGTAATTCAATTGGAATATGAGTTGTTGACTTTGAAAACATTTGAAAAACTAAACTTGAGTATTTATTATGAAAGAGATTTAGTTTAATATTACAAAAAAATTATAAATGAGTTTGATTTGCCATTTGAGGGCATATAAGGTAATACTTAGATTATGTTATGTTAAGATGTAATATATCACCATGTTCATTTATACTTAAGTATAAGTTAATGTCATGGCTTAAAGCATACTTACACTTGGTAAAACTTGATGCTATGACTTGATCTATAACTAGTTGGATGCTTATGTTTGATATAACTTCATGCATTGATTATAGTGAAACTCAATAATTATATTTTGTAAAATAAAATGTTTACCTTTTGAATTGATGTAATATAACTAGTGCTCATATTAAGTATAATTTGGTTCTCTAACTCAATTGTCTATATTATAATAAATTTGTATGCTTAAACTTAATAAAACACAATATTTACTTAGTGTGATGCCTGTATTAGGTATAAGTTAACTTTATGAGTTAAATGTCATTATTTTAGTGAAGTTCGAGGTTGAGCTAGAAATATGATCAAAGCGTGAGGTTGAGCTAAAGATTTTCAATAGATGGAGCTAAGTTAGAGATACTTAATGTAAAATGACACTTTTGAAATAGAAATCAATTTGACCTTTGAAAGTCTTTTGTGTTTTTTTTAGAGTGTTGCTTGCTAGTTGAGTTTTCCTAATTGACATTTTTTTTCTTACCTATTGAGAGCACCAAGAAGAGTTCCAAAAGATCATTCAAGAGTCCTAGCCATCCATTTTTGGATGTGTATGCTTGATAATGCAACCACCACCTTATCTTACCTCTATTTCATTTACTTTTCCCACATTTACTATCTTTCATTTTCTTTTTCCATTCCATTTTTTGTATGTTATTTGTGTTCTTGCTAACCATTCATACATTGCCTCTTCCACCTCCTAAACTTGACAAGAATTACCAAAAATCAAAAGAATCAACAAAGTCTCATTCCTGACTCCCAACCACACCTTTTATTTTTTTAAGAAAACTAAGAAACACTACCAACCTTTCTCTCGAGAAATTTTGGCCTTTTGAGTTTTCTACCGTAAAATTTCATCCTAAATTCACCAAACCCTACGTAAACTCTTCTCCTATCCATCCACGACATAACCCAACCAAGAGTCATCCCAAACAACCTAGAAATTCAACCAAGAAACCTTTCTTAGAGTTCTTTCATGAACACTTCAAGAAACTTATCCTAAATTTATCCCAACATATCATAGAACTTTTTCACCTACAAACCAAGACCCATCTTTAACTATAAACTATCACAACAAAGAAAACCACCAAAGACTTATCTTCGTGGAGATTATGCATCTTGTTTGTTGTGTAGCTCGTTTGAGGTTTAGAGTGGACTTTGCGTGGCACCTTTAGGAGCTTAAGTGAGTTCTCATAAAGGTGTGAAACTAATTTGACCGCAGATTCACTAATTTGGTCATAAATTCGATTACATAGTCAGTCACTAATTTAGTCATAGATTCAGTCATAGATTCAGTCACGAATTCGATCACAAATTCGATCATTAATTTAGTCAAAGATTCGGTTATTATACATTAACGACGAATAAAATAGTAATTAATGTTATTTGATCACTAAATTAATCACTGTTTTAATCAAAGATCAATTTTAATAATTTAGTGACTAATTTTTTTATCACTATTTATGATTTTTCTTGTAGTATTACTTCTATGTGTTAGTTAAATATAAATAACTAGAGAGTGAAAATATAAAAAATAAATTGATAAAAAGGTAATAAGTTATATTAAATATATAGTTTTTTAATAAATAGAAATAATTATAAATAAAATAGGAAGATATCTATAAATTATGTAATTTAATTGATTTAAAGATAAATATATTATATATAAAGAAAAATGTCAATTTTATTTTCACCTGCATACAAAATAATATAAATTTGATTAAATGAAATATAAATATATTAAATAAAATATAAATAGATTATTTCATTACGATTTCTTAAGTTGAATCAAAATTAACTTATAATTTAAATTTTAGATTGATTAAGTCAAAATTACATAAATATAGAAAGGAAAGTTTTAATAAAGTACTAGTGGAAACACATATATGCAGACGTGTGTCCATATTTTTATAATAATTAAAAAATTAATTATTCTAATAGAATTAATTAAAAATATTATTATTAAAATTTATATTTAAAATATAAACATAAAAATTAATATAACAATTATTTTTATTAATTTTTACAGTATTATAATTATATAATAGAAACACTTGTATTGTAACTATAAAAATAGGAGTAAAATTATAATGAAAAAATAAAAAAATATTATAAAATGTTTTAATTTTAATTTTAAAAATAATGATTATAACTATACAGCAAAAGTATTGTACATTATAACTATACAATTTTTTATGAGTAGCTTTTAAAATAAAAGAAACTAAAACATTGGCCTATAATATAAAAATAAAAAAGAATAGAAAAAAATAAAAACAAACAATGAGAAAATTGTACATATTTATTAATTGTTGTAAATTACATATAATCTATTACATTTGAAATGTTTTTATATATGGTCTATGTGTAACCTGTGACTTCAGGATAAGGGAACTTTATTTTAAAAAAGCTGTACACTAAAAACTTCTCTGTCAGTTTGTACATCCCACAGTATCTTAAAAATTATTCACTCACTCAATAAAACTCAGAAGCATTATTTCTTGCATATCCCCTATTACAAACATAGTGTACATAAACTTTTGGATTAGCTAGTCCTCTTTGTTACTTTAGGTCATGCTTAAAAAATTTATCCATAAATAATAATAAACGAAAAACATTAAATATTTTTTATAATCTAAAGTTATTTTATTGGAGATTTTTTTTTACAAATTAATTTTTTTTTAATTTTTTTTCATATTATTTTACTATTAGTCATTGATATAAATGTTTTAAACTAAAAACTAACGTATTTGGCTGATGTATGAGGTTGAACCATAGTGATTATGAGTTAAGCTAAGAATATTTATAGGAAAAAAACTCTACACCAATAAGTATGAACAATAACTAAATGAAAATTCACATATGAATTTGTAAATTAAGTTAATAAAATAACATTAAGGACTATAAAAATTGTAAGAGTGGATAAGTTGAAATGAGTCTCATACTATAAAAGTTTTGTTATATAAGTTTCTTAAAGATATTTTAAGGTTAACGATATTAATAATAATACAATATAATTATTTTTTAGTGAGTTTGTTGAAACTGATAACACATTAAAAATATATTAAGAAGTCGAATTCTTAAACTTTATATTTGAGTAATCATCCATAGATTTTTTAATAATAAAAATCTACAAAATAGATTTTAAAAAATGATATTATTGGAGATGTACATGAAACTATATACATGTCTAATTTTTTTCACAAATTTTCTGATGAGAAGTAACAGGTGCAATACAATAGTTGAGAAGAAGAAGAGTTTAACAGCGTTGGGATTATACCAAAATCAATTTAGACAACCAATTTAGAATCAAACCGGTGTAAGAACCAGTAAACTAATAAAACTTTTAAGAAAAAAAAAAACTCGAGTAATAATTGGTTGGTACAAATATTTCTCTAACAAAACTTACAGAAATTAATCTTATATTGATTTTTAAAATTAATCTAAATTATTTATCATTTATCATTTTAGGTTTAAACATGTTATAGTTATAAAAAATATTATTGTGTATTGTGTTTAGTTTTTAAGTATCATGATGATATTATATTTTAATAGATTAGGGTTTATCTCTGTTAGCGGTCTAGTTTTCAACATTGACATAAACACTTTTTTTTTTTTTTTTTTTCACTCTTTGTTTTGAAATTTAAATATGGATGAGAGGCACTGGAAATTAAGATGTGGCACACACACATAGATACAAGTATTTAAAACGTTAGACACAGTAACACTCCCAAAAACTGATCCCATTTGTTCTTATCTCATGCATATATAGCCATGATCGACCATGGTCTCACACACCACAGCCTGTCACCTCTTTTCTCACGACACATGGCCAACACTACTGAGCCCTTTGGACCACAACTCCCACGTGGCTGTGGCCACCCTTGCCGGCCGGCGGCACCGCCACCTGGACCCTCTCACACGACCAAGTTCAGGACCACCTTAGAAGCATAGCACACACACCCCTTTCATGTCGTAGCTACCACTCCCATTTTGTTCTCACAAGTGCTATGCTTTCAATTATTTCATGCCCTTTTCCTCATGGGCCCTTCTCCAAAAGCCCTCCCCCAAGCTCAACACTCACCACACCCATAATTTTAAATGCTTTTCTTCCTTTCACTTTCCCTTTTCCCTTTATTTTTCATTTAATTTTCCTACCTTTTCCTAACCTACTTAACACCCCCACATACACACATTAGACGATTATCATAATGAACAAGATAAGGAAAAGGTAAAAACAATTGGAAAAGAAGCGGTGAGTGGAAGAAAACGAGATTAGGATATGTTTGGATCGATATAGTTCTTTACGATGATTAATTTACAAATTTAGTATTAATTGTTTAACTTGTAACTTAAGTTATTTTAAATTATAATTTTTGATAAGTGTTAATGAAAAGTTTATTCTCAATAGATTTTGTAGGAAGTGAAATTTTATATATATCTAAGGGTGGAGTCACAATGGACCCTTGGTGTAATCATCCAAAAGAAAGTGACATCTAGAGAAGGACATGCATGTCTGCTTCCCTTGTCCCAAGAACAACAACCCATCAGATTCATTGATACAAAGGATGATATCTATATGGTGGCTCTAACTGCCTAATTAATTACATAGGGTTTAAAATTAGAGACTAGAGTGCCCTACATCTATGTAAGAATAATAGTCAAAAGCTTCAAAATGGAATTTTGGCATTTTCCTCTTGACCCATCTTTCTAACAAAGATTGCTACATGTACAGCATTATATATTTGTATTTATTAATACCTACCTAGCAAGGAGGGATTCGGTTCGGGTGTTCTCTTCAAAGACAAAACTTGATTGATTACTTGGTAATTTTATATATATATAAGCTTCTAATTTTTCCAACTCAGTTAGTTTGTCTCAACATGGGCACAAAGACAAAATCAAATGACTATTCATGTGGAAAAGGGACCTGGATTGGTTATTGTTCTCTATTTAATCTATTTGTTTCCATTATTTACTTGTTAATGTGAGAAATTAAATGAAACCTAGTTATATAAAATTAATACGGATATAACTTTATTTGACTATAAAAATAAACTATGATGGTTTAAGCAAATACAGATGAAGAAGCGTATCTGGTACTTGTTTCTCTAAAAACAACAACTTGTCTCTTTATCTAAAATAAGCACAAGTCTTGGACGACTCTGTTTGAGGCATGCATAACATCCATTATAAATATGGTGACAACATGTTGATATTATTTTATGATTTTTTTTCACAATATACGTTTATCAAAGTAGGGTTCAGCGATTTGCTCGAGTGAAGAACGAGAACGAAGTATATTGTAAGAAGAAACTGGGGTTTGGTAATGAGAGAGCTCCATGGATCTTAATTTTAAAGCAAGAGGGCCAATCCTTGGTTGTTAACACCATAGAGAAGAATACCTCATAAGAGGAAAATTTCGGTTAGGCCTTAACATCGGTAGGTATGGATTTTCGACTATTATTAAAGACTTGTTATATCCTACCAAGTAAGATTCAACAAGCAAGATGATTATCCTATTTTCAAACGTAAACAAACACACACAAACAGAACTACATAAATATCAATCTTAATTATTGCACTTATTTATATACCTAAGACTTCACTTTTTATGAAGTGATGGCACCTATTTTGACTAAACTCCATCATGTAGATAAACATAACTTTGATTTATATAAATTTGTTTTTACTACCTATAAACATAAATATGATTTCATTAATGTTTTGGTGTTTTAATTATTTTTGTTGGTTTTAATATTTATATATTTTTAAATTATTAATATATATGTGATGATAATGTGATTTGTGGTGTGATTTAACTTTATATATTACATCATGATCAATTCATTTTCTAGAAAGAAATAAAACTTAAAAATTTAAGTCAACAAAATATATTGTTTGGAGAACTAAAACAATGTTACGTCTTCTCTAATTATAAAGACTACAAATACATTTTACCTAAAGTTGATTAGTTTATATTGCTTGCTTAATTAGGAAAAACAAAGGAGTTATAACTAGCTTAGTGAGTGGATTCAATTTGCAAAAAGAACACCGTTTCGTCACACCCTGGCTAACATGGTTGGTTTGAGAACATTTTCAAATTAAACAAGAGGGTAAAGGAATAAGAGGAAAAGAAAGAGAAAAAAGTTCAGGGAACTATATCATAATCTATATCTAGGTCGTTGGAAAGACCTCTTTTGAAGTGGTTTCTAATTATTAGCTAGCAGAAATAATCAGTGGCCATATATGTTCCCCAACATTCTATTTTGGAACCAGGGCAGAATCGATGTATACAGAAAGCAAAGTCTATACCTGCAATGAGAGGGAAAAAATGTGATAATATCTGTTGGTCTCTCCAAGGTCTCATCATGCTATATTATGACCACGGTATAAGTCTAAGTAAATTGTGATTGTAGTAACTATCCTTGGGTCTTAATTACCTTAACTCGGCAAGAGCCAAAGAAAGAAACTAATTGTAGGACCACACCCTTCAACATAATTGAATTAGTTTGTCCGTTGTGTTGGACTTTTGGTTGTGGCTATATATGTTCACGAGGTAACAAAGAACTTCTAGCTTTCAAATGTACAAACTCATTTTTGACAGAGGATACATAGTTTGTTTCTCTTTAATGAATTGATTATGATTATAATAATAGTTAAGAATGGATATAGCAAAGAGCCAAAATGAATTGAAAAGGGTCCCTAGAGAAGAGAAAAGGGATAGGTATAAGGGGAAGCCAGGTGCAAAAGTTGGCGTTAGTAGTACAAATGATTAGGTCAAAACTCGAAAAACTAGAAAAGAAAGGAGGTAGCGAGTGAAGTGAGGTTGTGGTCACAAGTTGAAACAAGGTTGTGGAAATGTAAGTGTGCTCTAAAGTAAGAAGAAAAAGGGGAAGCATCTAGAAAAGGAAAGAAGGGAAGAGGGAGGGACCATGCATCGATTTTCAAACAGAGCGTGGGTGGCATTTTGTTTATCATCCATTATATTATTAGAGATAGAAAGGGATTAGATAGATATAGAGAGAAAGGGGTGTGATTTGTAAGGCTGTGAAGTGTTAAGTGATAGATGATGAGTGATGAGTTTCCTTTTGTCGTGCTCCACCTTTTGCTTTGCATAATTTCCTTTTCCATCTCCATTGGAAAAAAAAAAAGAGACAGTTACAATTTGGCGTTGACGCTTCCTCGTACATCAGTTTGTTTTTGTACTTTTCTCCTCCACACTCTTTTTCCTTTCATTTTTTAATTTTTCTTTCCTAATTATTGCTCTCCTACCTTTCTCTTTTTCTTATCTTCTCTAGCCCCTTTTTACTTTCCATTTCAAGCATAATGAATGGACATCAAATTACAAAGAAAATTAACTTAATTTGCAGTCTCCGCCGATTATTGCCTTTTCTTGCCTTTATGTTTATTTACCGTGGGTCGGCTTTGTACCTATTACCATACAACCCTTAACGATAAAATTATAGCAAGCCAGCTTTGTATTTATCACTACACAACCCCTCAATGGAGTTGTATGGTAAGAAGAGAGGTCTTGTAGTGATAAGAAGAGAGGGTTATGTTGTGTATTAAAAATATTTTGCAATTTTTTTTCATATATTCTGTAATGATGCATAGTTCGACAATAGTTTTTAACTTGGTAGATGATTTGTCAGCGACTTTAAAAAACTTTGTTTGAAAAAAACCTTTCTTAGGTTAATGCAGATTTAATAACATGAAATTTAAATAAAATGAAGAAAAGAAAAATTTACTCTCAGATTTTTTGTATTGGTTCGTTTGATAGCATTTTTACTTAACTAATTGAGTTTCACTATGCATATTACTACTACAAGTTAAAATTGAGTATTCTTTCAAAACATAGTCACTTCTGATTAACCTATCGAGTATTCTTTTAGAATATAGTCACTGTTAACTAGTCTTCAAATATTTTTTGAATACTTAGTAATTACTCTTTGCTAAAAGTCTGTGTATATTTTTGAAACATAGTGGAATGACCTTAAAGAGTTGATAGGATTTTGCTCAACTAAAGAGGTGTGGAATGAGAAAACCTCCATAAAAGAAAGTATACAAGTGACACAACAAGAAGCATCCATGGATGGTGACATTTGACAAAGACACATAAACCCACAAGAAAACAAGAACAAGTAAAGAATTACGATATTAAACATTATGGACTTTGACTAATGAAGCTACTTCTACAGTTAGGTGTGTAACATACATTAGGATGCTTTGAGTCATATACATCCTTGCAGGGTAATAATGGTTAATTATATCATGAGGTATTATATATGCTTGCTTGCTTTTGTAGAATTACCTTGATAGGAAACTTGCTACATGCCTAACAACTTAGGATTAGGATGTTCAACGTAAATGTATGTTTTGAGGGTAGAAGTACACCTTTTATGCTTCACATTAATTTATTCCATTCACTAATAAACAAAATAAAGAATTGAAAGCAAAAATGGATTGAAGATGGAAGAACATGTCACCTTTAATTCAAGAATCAAAAGATAATCATAAGAGGATTCGCTACTTGAGAAAACTTATCAAGATAAGAACTAAAATAAAAAAAGAGAATAACACAAACTCTCACAAACCTCACCAGAGTGTTTCATTTAATTTCTAATGTGTATATTATAAAAGAGAGAGCACCCTTTTACATAAAGAAGCATTCAAACTAAGAAAGAAGAAGGGACAAGAAAATAGAGTTAACTTTGTTAATCAAGAGTTAACTTACTTAATTATGTTTAATGTCGGTTAATCCCTTGAAATTAGGGAGTGCATTAGTAGTTCTTAAAACTTAAGGAAATGTAATGATTACAAGTAAAAAGCAATCACTACAATATTATATATAAATTAAGGAAATGTTATTATCGATTTACCTATTAATTATTATATATAAATTTTTATTTGTAGGTAAATTTAGCATTATTTACGAATTTATTTTATATGAATTTTATCTGTGAAAAATTACACACGGATCCTAATCCGTACGCATTACCTATGAATTTGTTACCTGCATATCCAAATCCGTATCTAATTACGTACAAATCTAAATCTGTGGGTAGTTATTTACTAATTTTTCACAGATAATATAATACATGATTACATGATTACAAAATTATGTTGGTGGAATGATTGTGACATATATATTTATACCTAAAAGACCTATTTTTGATTACAAAATTGATGTTGGTGTAGTGGTAATTAAAAATGTAATGAGAAGTTTTGAGTTAGTAGATTGTCAAGTCTCAAAATTTAATTTTTATAAAAGCAGGTTTAGTGCTTTTAAGGTGTAAGGAGGATAATAGAAAAATATATTGATATGCTCCACGTATTTGCTTTTCAAAAGAATTTGATTGATTAATTTTGTATTGTCATCTTTATCTTTATTTTTCTTATCACTCTTTAAAATACTAAAGGTTGTAAGACTCTGAAAAATGCAATTTCTTGTAAGATGGGAAAGAAAGAGAAAATAAGATATTAAGTAAGTTCGAAAAATGCATGTTGTCCAAAAGATCAAGGGTGTTAGAGGTGAAGAATATAATTATTTTCAACAAGACTCGTTTGACTAAATACAATGCAACAACACATCGATTCATCACAATACAATATATTGGTGTCCAAGTATTGAGATTGGTAAAGCCTATATAGTGAAAAGGACAATAAAAAACATCTATTTGATAGAGGGATCTTAAAAAAAGTATGTGCATGACAATGATTTTCTTTTAGTTGTAATAAATTAAATGTAACTAATTTGACATTTGCCTACTCTTTTGATCATAATTTTTTCTATTGTTATTATTTTTAGCTGATTGTACTTGCATTGAATTATATATTTTTATGACTTCAAAATGAGCATATGTTTTGTTGAATTTGGAGTCTTATGTTATTTGATATGATTTTTTAAATTTGAAACAAATTTGTTATATTATTATATAAAAACTCATAAATTTGACTTTCTTAATTTTATTGTATTTTTATAATTGAACTTATGAATCTAATTAGAACTCATGATTAAATTTGTGTGTACAAGTGATTAGAGAGCCTATATATAGACTAAATGAGTTCTAATTAGGAAGATTAAATTCATTTATTTAGTTTTTGAATTTTAAAAATTATCTCTTTCTTTCATTTTTTCCTCAATTTCGGAATTTTGTTCTCATTTTTCTTTCTTTTTTTATTTTTGCATTTACAAATAACTAATTCTTAAAGTTCAATTGAGATAATCAAGAACATACCATTCAAATTAATTAAAGTTCAATTGAGATAATCAAGAACATAGCATTCAAATTAAGTTTTGTATTGATGGTTTAATGCTTTAATATTGTTCTTTTTCTCTCTAATTTTAGATTTCTTTTTCTTTCTAATTTTGGATTTGCATTTGAATTTTTTAATGTTAATTTATGTTTTTGAATTTAGAAATAAAACTAAAAATCAATTGACTCTTGAATTGATAATTTAATATAAAATAAATTAAATAATATTATAATTTGATTGATTTATATATTTGGTTCAATAATGATATTTCTTTAATTGAATTGATTAATTTAATTAGTTGATGGTTGAAAACTGTATCTTAATCTTTAGATAATTATAACAAGAGGAATTATGTGAATCTTAAATTTGGGGATTTACTCTTTTTTTTTTGTTGTATTTCATTTTTTAATTTTTATTTCACTAAAACTCTTCGAATTAATTTGTATAAGATAAACATTAAAGATTAAATACAATAAATATGTATTTTTTTATAATCGACTTAAATTGTGTTATATATAGTAAAATTTTATAGAAAGTTTATATACTTTACCCTCAAACGACATAAATCACTTCATCTCCCCTGGATTCTTTTAATTCTCATACGTATATTTACAACTACCTCTTTTTTATATATATTGGGATTGAGTTTTACGTTTTTATATAATCTCGTTTCCTCTCCAAGCTTCTCTCATTTTGAACCCGCAAGAATCTCACAAACCCAAAAAGAGTTCCTCATTATTTTTTTAACAGCAAAGAGTTCCTCATTTATCATTCCTTTTTATTTGAAAACCTGACACACTCTTACCATCTTTGAAAAAACTTCAATATATCTTACTCCAATAAAGTTATTAGAATTTTGCTAAAGAACATTGAAATATCACCTCTTTCTCCATATATCTTCATTTTCCGAGCCCCGTCCACTGTATCCTTCCCCTCTATCGCTCCACTTCATGGCGTTAGGCTACAATATTTCATACCTCATATATGATAAAGTTTGACATTCTAGCTTACTATTTATCGCTAAAAATACAATCAAATCAAATACTAAATCTAACTATATGCTTTTAACAATTCTTGTTATTAGGTATAAGGTTTGAGCATGTAATCATACGTATCTTATGAGTGAGAACAAACGGCACATAAACAAACAACAAGAGTAAATACAGATATGGCCATAATGGGCATCATCCAATATTATATAAGACCTTATTCTCAAATTATAATTTTTTTTATCAACAAAAAAAATATTTAGTTGAAATAAATATTTCAGTATACTCCAACTCTATTACACAAAAAGGAGTGTATTGCAAATTTCTACATTCTTTTGTCTGATTGATTCTTGCTAGCAAGTTCGATGATGTGTGAAATTGGGTTTTGCAAAGCTATAGCAGTGGGTGCACATTCAATTGTTATACAAAATTGTGGCCATGGGCTCACAATTGAAAAAACACATTATAAAGCTATTGTAGTCAAAACTACGTACTTTCCCAGGCCACATCTAATGTATACTAAAGAAAATTCCAAACAACTAATTTTAGGGTTAGCCTCTTAACTAATTAATGTCGACCAAACATATGCTAAATTAACTTTAGCATTAACCTCTTTTAATTACTCATGACATTCATTTTAGTGTTAGTCATCAGATTCACATATAACGTGTTAGTCAGATTCACCAGGGAACTGAGACTTATGCTTAGCTTCAACAAATAATGTGTCGGCCACAAGATTAGTGCATACACTAAAGCTATATTTAAAATTAGCTTTGAAATGTTGGTATCAGATTTTGACCAAATCTATTTGTGAACTACAAAAGTATTTCTAAACAGAAGATATTAAACATTCTAAAAAAATGTGTCTTGGCATGTCATATTGATAATAGAAAAACAAAGACCATTTAAAAATTTTCAAAAACACATAAAGTGCAAACTCCCAAAAAAAAGCATTTAGAAACTAAAACCAAAGTTCAGCATTTTTACACTACTAATAATCATATTAAACACAAAAGCTATCTGTGATTCTTGATCTGAAAACAACATCTTTGTCCCTACATAGTCTCCATCTATCCTTACAATTTGCGACAAAATCTTTCCAAAAACAGTGTGACTGTGCATAGCAAGGACAATTCATATAAAATTGTGGGAGATCAAAATCCAATCTAGCATGATTAAGGATGGAAAAACACTAGACAAGACAAACTGAAGAGAATGAATGTGTAATAAAAAATAATTGCATGCATGTGGTGTTTGGCATTATCTTGTGATCACATTTGATTAATTGATTTTGGTTCAAATGTTGCCTTAAATATTACAATCACGCTTATGGCCTTAACTTCTAGATAAAATTAATCTCGGTGGCCTGAAAAGCGACAGAATGTGTGTACTGTTGCAGAAGAACAATCAGCCATCGTTATTGTACTTATTCATAATTTAGTCAACGTAACAATAGAAGAAAAAAAGAGAAAACCATTATTAGATTCTAAAATGAAACTTTTGGGTGAAGCTAAAGCTTAAACGTACTGTTTCCCCTGTAAAATATACACCTAGCTACAAGTTACCATCAACATCACAAAACAATCCGAACATATACACACCAACTTTTTATATATTAGTGGCACGACAAGTACCACACAAACAAGCTCCTAAGTCTTAACCAAGTCACTGTCACTACTAATTAAATCCATGCACAGTGTCAATGTGCATCTTGCTTCTCAATATCGATGATTCTGTCCCTACTACTACATTTTTGCTACTTCCAAAACCAACCACAAACCCAACTTCTTCTCCATTTTCACATGGTAGGATATCACTGGTGGTGTTGAGTTCTAGAATGGATAGTGCCCTAAGAAAAGGTGAAGCTAAACTGTAAATTAACAGAAGACTTAGTGGAAAAGTATGTGGCATCAGTTGTTATGAGATAGCAAGACATTATTAAGGTGAAGTGTGTATGTATAAGGTGTGGTATATGATGGACACGGCATCTACTCTATGGTTACATCGTAGAAAGATGTTTGAGTTGCTTGCAATAATTAATTAGTTGCAACTAAAATAACCTCCATGCACATGCATGATTGAGAGTTGAGTGCTTAATGGTGAGGTTGAGGTTCTGTGGACCTGTCTAGGCGTTTCTATCCCTAATAGCTAAGTCTTGCCAGTAAATTAGTGACATAATTCTATCGTACGATGACGGTACAACTTCCTACATTGCATGCTCTTAGGACCCACTACAATAAAACAAAGGATATCTCATTTTGTCCAGATAAAAAAAAAGATATCCATACTTACAAAACACTTTTTACGAAATAAATTGTTTATAAATTGAGAGAAACATGATAAGTGTTGGAGATTTCACCTAAAGATGAAACCTTGGGTGTAAATCTCACCTTATAAACTGGTTTTGTAAGGTTTAGTTAGATTTAAAGTCCACTTCTGATATGTTATCAGAATCTATCCTGACAAGGTTGTTAGACCTATCGGGTCACCCATCGGGTCATTCACTATCGGAACACCCTTACATATAAGTTTCACATTCGGTATTATACATTGACTAGAGATCCCACATTGACTAGAGATCCCACATTAACTAGAGATGAGCTTTGGGTGTGTTGGAGATCTCACATTGATTAGAGATGAGGTCTTTCAATAGTTTAAAAATAGATACAAAACTTACTTTATAAGTCAGTTTTGTGAGGTTGAATTAAGCTTAAACTTCAAAGAAAAATAAATTATAAATATATTACAAGGAATTATTTCAAGAGTATCATTGTCCTAAAAAAAACTACTGATAATACATGTTGAATACTCTTTCTTAAGTTAGTTTTTGGATTTTATAAATTTCAGAACCTTAATTCTTGGATGATATACAAGCTATTCTAGTAATCGTTGTTAAGTTTATTATTTGGCGTTGTTGAAGATCCCATAAACTGTCGTGTCCTTCCCAGGTTTTCAAGTTTGCACTGACATTTAGTCTCCATTATAAGCGTGGTTGAAAATTCAACAATCATAACTAATATAACTAAATATATAAAGATATGAGAAATTAAGTTATTTCAGATAATTTTAAAAAATTTATTTCTTATCCTACCCTTTATTTTCCTTAAAAACGATTGAAGGTGAGTTAGTTAGTCATTACACTCATAATATATATATATATAGAGAGAGAGAGTAAAATAACTCTACTCTAGTTTCATGCTGTATACCAATAACAAGTCATTGGTAATATTTGGCTAATTGTTGATAATTTTAGAAAAATTGTTACATGCTTGTGAACAATCATTGTTAACTATTAATTTTAATTATAAATTAGTTGTAATTTAAATTACATTATGCTATATTAAAAATTGGTATATAAATAATACTATATATATATATATATATATATATATATATGAGAATGTTGTTATTAAAATATAAAAAGTTATATTAATTAAAAATAGTTAATAAATATGAAAGAAATTATATAAATTAATTTATGTGTGAATTGACTTTAGTTTTTCAAAATTTATCTTAGACATCAGAATGAAGTTTTGTATGTTGAAACCTTAAAGTTTAATAATTTAACAATCATATAACATCATGAAACAATCTATAAAAAAAATATGGAAGATCAAATCGAACTCATGTTCAAACATATACAAAATAAACTATCTAAGAAATAAACAAATATTATGAAAAAACTCAACAAGAGGAGTAGAATTGAACCAAAATTTATTTTAATTTATGAAAAAGTTAATTTTAATTCTACTCTTAAAATTTGTTAGACAAGTTCATTTTTTATAATATATACAACAACTCCCGTTTTTTTTTTTTTTTCAGAAATTTTCAACAACTATGTACGACAACTAAGCTCAATCATCTTTGAGGAATGATCTGAAAGATGGCTGGATAGGTAGGAGTAGTAACCCACATTTATATATATGTTACATGCTACTATCCCAGCCACATTCATATATGAATAGGGTAAGGTTAAGAATACTCTTTTTTTCATTAGTTAATTTCAGAAAAAACTATAAAATTAGAAAATAAGTTCAGTAAATAAAGTGTTAGATTCGTTATATGTTATGTCAGAAGTAGAAAAAGTGTTAGATCCATACTAGTACAAAAATAATAGTTTGGATTACAATTTCAATGTTAGTTGTGTAAAAAATAGAAAAAAAGAAAGTGTGGTGATATTTTCATAAATGAAAAAAAAAATAAAAGGTAACTTTTACATTAATTAATTATATTAAAAGTCGATGTAAAAAGTCACTTTTATATCCCTATTGATTGGATCTTACTCTCTCCTTATAAGTACCTACATTTTATATGCATCTTAGAACTCATTAAAATTAAATAGGTGATCATGATAATGAGAATACAATAAATGTTTAACACAAATTTTTTAAAATATATACAACTTTTTCTTATTGTTATAATTGTAGGTCGTCCAATTAGAGTAAATTTAAAATAGATTTCAAATATAATTGTGTCTTAAGTCACTCTTTAATAACCATTAGCTAAATATCGTTTGAATCTTAAGAATACAAAAAATTTATAATCTCACAAAACAAATGAATTAAAGTTGATGTTTATATTATTTAAAAGCATTTGCTTTCATTATAACCGTTTTATTATTCATGTTATCTGGCTGAAAATTATATATGTTTACATAATAGGTTTTGGATTGATGAAAAAAAAAATAGTTTATTTAAAAACAAATGAAGTTTTTACATAGATCGGTGGAAATAGTTTATTTGAATAATAGAATATATTTCAAATGTTATTAGTGACGGTTCAAGATTTTAGAAGGTCTAAAACGAATTTAAAAAATAAGGATTTTTAAAAAATAAATTTTTGTGATGTAAAATTATCTATTAAACTATCATAATTAATTTTATTTAAAATATATTTTTTAATAGATAATAAATCTAATCTATTTAATCATTATTGAGACATTGTTGATCTTAAATAAGATTTTATTAGTTGAAGTTTTGAAAGAACTCTTTTCATCAAAAGCAACATTAACATTATTCTATATACTATATATGTATTTGGAAAAGAATTTTTTCTTTTTATATAACTACGAATGTCAATTGGTTTATCATTTTCCAATCCTATAATCTCATTTAAACTTTCAATATCCGACAAATTATCATGTTCCCAATATTTTTCAGTTTAGACATTCAAATAAGCATTTTCTAATTCATATTTTTTTGTTTATTTTTACAAATTTATCCATAGCCCCTTATGATTTAATAAAAAGCTCAACTCTTCTTTTTAAAAAAAAAATTGAATAACCTGATTCATATTTTCTAATTGACATATTTGTATATTTTTATATAAAATTAAAAACTATATTATATATATATAACACTGAATATATAAGTATATAAAACGAGATTAAGTTTAAGAGATAAAACCTGATTGTCAAAACAATGAACTTGATCATAATATCTTGTCTTGAAGTCTCAAGTCTTTTTCTATCTTTCAGTCTTGTCATTTGGTAAGACTTTTAATGTAATTTATAAATTCTAAATTTGTAATGTTCTTTCTTGAATATGTACAAATTATTTTGAAATTAATTAAATAATAATGAAAAAATAAAATGATTTTGAGATCAATTCATCAATTTGATATTATTTTTACCTAATATTGATGAAAAGGGAGCAAAAGCCAATATAAACTCCACCTCAAGCCAATATAAATAGAGACACACGTATAAATATACAATATAGAATAATAAAACAAATTTGGGATTAGATAATGATCTAATGACAATCAAACACTCATTGAAACAATAGTATGAAAGAAATAATGAAAGAGCAAGAGAAAGGGAGGAGATAAGTGAAGAAGTTAGATAAAGAAAATAAGTGGAAGAGTTAGAGAATAAAAAGACATGTAAATAAACTATGTCATGTAATAGTAAAAAGTGATAGAAAATTAAAAAAATTTAATATATATGATTCCTTGACTGTTAATTTTTTTTTCAAAAATACTATTCATTAAATAATATTTATAATATCAATATAAATTTAAAGTTATTAAAGAATATTTATTTATAGCATTTATGTAGACTTAAAGTCAATTAAGATATTTTAATTTTTTTATTAAAAATTATCTTTAAGTGTAATTTTAGAATTAAATATTTTTTTAATTTGATAATAATGTATTAATATTATATTTTGTTGGCATATTTGAGATCTTGAGGCGTAAAGTAGTTGCTTTATTTGTTTGGGCCTTGAGCCAGCCTGAATGCTATATTTCTAAAATCTCACTATTTATATATATATATATATATATTAATCTATATAATATATAAAAGATTCATTTATATTTTTTACATATATTTTGCTTTCTAATGTACTTTATTATGTGTAATACCATTTGTTTCTCTAACGCCTACAAAATAATTATCAAAAGTTGGATTCTCTCACATTTTTTATACTCCTCCATTTTTTTTTTCCTTTTATAACTTTCAAGTCCTCTATTTTTTTACACCCAGAATTTTTTTCTCACTTATGATGGCTTCATTTTAAATTTCTAAGTTAATGTCTCAAATTCAAAAAATATGTAAAAACAAATAAATTATATTAAAAAATATATATTAAAATTACATTAAAATTATAACTAAAATATAAAATATGTAAGACAATAAAATATAATGACAATGAATTTTTAACTCAACAAAAATAAAATAGCATGATAAAAATGTTAAAATAACGACGCAGTAAATATAATTAATATAACTTATTAGAAAATTTGAACTTTCATAAACACATAAGTTTGTTTGTAGAACACTATAAAAATAAACAAACCGACGATACTAATTGTCTTTGTAAATACAAATCATACCAACTCTTGATGCCCATAAAAAATTTCCCTTCATCGAAACTACTATTAATCTTCATATAATATTACACCAATGCATGGTTTATCTATATGCAATTTGGTTTTCCTCAGAGTCTTGTTTATCCTGGTCTCGTAATTTTCATATGTTTGGAAAGTATGACCAATTCCTTAATAACACAATTAATTTGGAGGAAAAGAAGAAACGAACAAATGGCAAAATTTGGTACTACGTGTAAGAATGATACTCAAGAAAATTGTCAACAAATTAAGTTAATAATGAAGAACAAAAACAGGATGTGTGGGAAGGCCAGCTAGTTAATGTGATGCACGTCATTCGGATCTTTAAAAAAAATGTGGGCTTGGAAAGATGCACCTCACTGGCTGTTTGACACATCACATAAATAAATATAAGCCGCTATCAAACTTCCCCGTTAATTAATTACAATCAATTCATCGCATTATAAAGTTACACATTGATATGGAAAGCTATGTTTCTCGTACACAATTTTTTTACTATGTATCACTCACAAGCAAAGCAACGCCATCAACATTCCACATTTTAATTGTTCCACCACCTAGTTTTTAAATGGTCGGAGGCAATAAGCACACATAAAATCCATGCTTGTGTGGTGAAATTGAAAGACGGCGCTAGCAGAATGTTGATGAAATTGAGGAAAGAGCAGCTTTTGGTCCCAAATCTAAGCAGATGAATATTTTAAAGAAGTAGGACAAGATAATGGTACCAGTGATGTACGCAATGCATGATAGATATATAGATATATTGATTGATGCAGGTGGGGTTATATTATATATTTAGAGGAGAAATGAATAAACAAGTAAAGCAAAACAACTTAGGTGCTTGATGTTAAGCTTGAATATACTTTAGGAGTATGCGTGTGTTTGAGATGCATGAAAGGTATGGAGATGGTGAGATTTGGTTGTTGCTTGAAACAAAATCACATAGTGCTGCCAAAAAGGCAAAGGGTACAGCCAATGCTATGCTATGTGCCCTTTTAGCCTTTAAAAAGTTTAACCACCAAAGACAAAGGGGTGGCTCCTGTTCCTTCAAACTTTCCCAAAGCAGTGCGGCACTTCCAGCCAGAACGTGAACTACTTTAAAAAATAACACTTACTTCTAAAAGAAATCAAATTCATAAAACAAGTGTGCAATGGGTAGTACCAACATATATAGCAAACTAAAGACACGTGCGTAGCTGTTTTGGCACGTGAGTGGGGATATGTAATTAGGTTTAAGCAATGATGAAGTGGGACCCGTGTGTGTACGTGTGGGAGTGAGGGTGTGGGATTCATGTGACGTCACCAGAAAGAGGAGAGTGAGAGCAATGGGGGAAGAAGGTTGGGATGTCAATTTGTTCATCAGATTTTCAGTTGAAAAAGAAAAGCAAAGTGTTTTGTTTCCCTCTCTCAATTGAGTGTTTGAGTAATGAGTAGTAATTTGGAGTCTTAAGGTTTGAGAGCTATATAGGTATAGCTAGCCACCTAGCTTGTTGCATTTCTAAGAAGACAATTCCTTCTTCCTCCCATTTTCGTATTCTATATTCCTACTTGCAATCCAAGGAACCACACAAATGACACTTATTAATGCTATTTTTTTATTCCTGTTCAACCCTTCTACCCATCAAATCTTTTTCTAATTATAAAACTAAGTTTGATTGAAGTTAACCATAGTTAACAATGAAGGGACCATAATTCAATATTTTTACATATTTATACTCTCCATGGTATAAGAAGGACAGACTATTATGTATTTTGTGGAATTCGGAATTCTACACTTACATTAAGGTTGCTTGTAAATGTCAACTTTGGTTCATTGATTTAAACATATTTAAATACATATATATACGTCAGATAAATACTCATATTATGAATTCCTTTTTCATATAGTGACATCAATATTGTTTTCTATGGATTCTCTAACTATATGGTCACACAAACATAGAAAAAATTATCACGTTTTACTACAAAAATTAGCCATTTTAATTATACAAATATAGATAATCAATTACTTGAGACTTAAGTAAAACTCAACGTAATTAGGTTGGCTTAAAGTATGCAATAAACCTAAAACAAATTCAAATTTTTAAAGTAGTAAACTTAATATTTTAAAATTTGTATTCTTTAAATTAATTTTCAAAACAATTAGATGATATTTTTTTATTTACATTTTGTAATCATTAATAAATATACATAAGTTATTATAACAAAATGGTTTTCTTTATACTATAATTGTTTATATTTTGCGATATTTTTCCTATAATTTTTCTATAAAAATTCACAAAATAATAAGTTTCCCACGAATTTTTATATGGATTTTAAACGTTGCACAAAATATTTGTAAGAAAAGTCTTATGAAGTTTGAAAATTTCTAATGTAAATTGTTCTTATTTAAAGAGTTAACTTCAGTTATGCATGACTTTTTTTTTCAAACAAAATAAATCTTAATATTTTTATACAAACAAATTTTTAAAGTTAAATATTTAAAAAATTAAGAATATTGTTTTATAATTTCATTATGGAAAACGTTTTTTTTTTGGTTTAATATAATTAATGGAATTTTTTTAACATTTAAACCATTATTTAAAATAACGTAGTTGAAGGAAGAAGTTGTAAAGAAGAGATGTAATGAGACATTTTAGGGAAAGAGAAGTTTAAATTTGAGTTATTGAACTAAGATAAGGAAAATTATTTGATGATTGTGACTAATAGGAAACATAGCTTATAATGTTCTTTTTTTTCTTTTATTAGTAATGGACAAATTTAATAAAAAGGTGAGACATTTGAGGAATGTCAGAATCTTTATATATAAAAGTGTATCTTGACACATTGATCTTATTTAATAATTATCAAAATTTAGTTACATATCAGCTCAAAACATGTCATGTGAATCTCACCACCAACAACTATAATAATTATATTGTGTCTTATAGTAAACAAATTCCAGCAGCTTTAACACATAATGAGTGCAAGCTTCAAAGACAATGATAATTACACTCCTGTTACAGCTAAGCATATTCCATAGTCTATGATATTCATCATGCTACAGTAGTATTCTGGACCCATAGGCATGCATAGTTATGGATTAAGTCCCTATATAAATAAATAAAAAAAATATTAGTCATGCAATAGATTATCAAATAATCTAATAAAGTGGATTGTAATTATATATTCGAATTTAAGTACAAAATTGAATTCAAACACAAATATAAGTATGATAAGTTTAATTTTGGATATTTATTTGTGATCCAGCCTCAAGTCTTAATTTCAGCAACTGTGAATATCTCAACTGCATCCACAACATCACTCTTAAAACTTATAATGTTTTTTTTATCAACAATGGGAAAATTTAATAAAAGGTGGGACATTTGAGGAATGTTCCAACCCTTATACATAAAAGTGTATCTTGACACACCAACCCTATTTTATAATTATCAAAATTTCATTACACATAACCTCAAAACATGTGACGTTAAATTACACAACACTAACCACCAACAACTATAATAATTGTACAGTGTCTTATAGTAAATAAATTCTAGCAACTTTTACACATAATGAGTGCAAGTCAAAGACAATGCCAATTACATCTCTGTTACAACTAAGCATATTCCATAGTCTGTGATATTCATCCCTACTACAGTAGTGCTCTGGATCCATGACTTAGCCACACATGCATACTTATGGACTAAGCCCCTACAAAAATATAATAATACAAATACTGGTATTGCAATGGATTATCAATACGAAATAATCCATTAAAGTGAATTATAATTATATATTCGACTTTAGGTACAAAATTGGATTAAAACACCAATATGAGTATGATAAGTTCAATTTTAGATATTTTGTTTTGATCCAGTCTCAAGCCTTAATTTGAGCAATTGTGAATATCTCAATTACGACATCACTCCTAAAACTTATAATGTTTATTTTATCAGCATTGAACATATTAAATAACAAGTGGGACATTTGAGGAATATTCCAACCCTTATACATAAAAGTGTATCTTAACACACCAACCCTATTTTACAATTATCAAAATTTGCTTACACATAAGCTCAAAACATGTCATGTGGGTCTTAAATTACATAACACTAACCACCAGTGTCTTATAGTATATAAATTCTAGCAGCTTTTACACAAAATGAGTGCAAGCTTCAAAGACAATGCCAATTACATCCTTATTACAGCTAAGCATATTTCATAGTCTATGATATTCATTCCTGCTACAGTAGTGCTCTGCACCCATGACTTAGACAAGCATGCATACTTATGGATTAAGCCCCTACATAAAGAGAAAAACAGAAATATTAGTTATACAATGGATTATTAGTACAAATGATCTATTAAAGTGGATTGTAATTTTATATTCGGCGTTATGTACAAGATTGGATTAAAACATCAATATGAACATGATAAATTCAATTTTGGATATTTCTTTATGATCCAACCTCAAGCCTTAATTCGAGCAACTGACATCAATCCTAAAACTTCTAATATTTTTTTTATCAACAAAGAACAAATTTAATAAAGGTGGGACATTTAAGGAATGTCCCAAACCTTATACATAAACGCATATCTTGACGCACCAACCCTATTTTATAATTATCAAAATTTGATTATACATTGAAAACATGTCATGTGGATCTTAAATTACATAACACTAACTACCAAAAACTATAATAAGTGTACAGTGTCTTCTAGTAAACAAATTCTAGCAGCTTTTACACATAATGAGTACAAGCTTCAAAGACAATGCCAGTTACACCCATGTTACAGCTAAACATATTTCATAGTCTATGATATCATTTTTGCTACAGTAGTGCTCTGGACCCATGACTTAGACAAGCATGCATACTTATGCACTAAGCCCCTTTATAAATAGAAAAACAGAAACATTGGTCCTACAATGGATTATTAGTACAAAATGATCTATTAAAGTGGATTCTAATTTTATATTCGGCTTTAGGTACAAAATTAGATTAAAGCACTAATATGAATATGATAAGTTCAATTTTGGATATTTCTTTGTGATCAAACCTCAAGCCTTAATTTGAGCAACTGACATCATTCTTAAAACTTCTAATTTTTATATATAAAAAATGAACAAGTTTAATAAAGGTGGGACATTTAAGGAATGTCTCAACCCTTATACATAAAAGTGTTTCTTGACACACTAACCCTATTTTATAATTATCAAAATTTGATTACACATCAACTCAAAACATGTCATGTGAATCTTAAATTACGTAATACTAACCACCAAGAACTATAATAATTGTACAGTGTCATCTAGTAAACAAATTCCAGCAACTTTTACACATAATGAGTGCAAGCTTCAAAGACAATGCTAATTACACCCATGTTACAGCTAAGCATATTTCATAGTCTATGATATTCATTTCTAATACAGTAGTGCTCTAGACCCATGACTTAGACAAACTTGCATACTTATGGATTAAGCCCTTACATAAATAGAAAAACAGAAATATTTGTCCTACAATGGATTATCAGTACAAAATGATCTATTAAAGTGGATTGAAATTTTATATTCAGCTTTAGGTACAAAATTGGATTAAAAGACTAATATGAATATGATAAGTTCAATTTTGGTTATTTCTTTGTGATCCAACCTCAAGCCTTAATTTGGGCAACTGACATCATTCCTAAAACTTTTAAATTTTTTTATCAACAATGAATAAATTTAATAAAAGTGGGACATTTGAGGAATGTCCCAACCCTTATACATAAAAGTGTATCTTGACACACCAACCCTATTTTATAATTATCAAAATTTGATTACACATCAACTCAAAGCATGTCATATGAATCTTAAATTACGTGACACTAACTGCCAAGAACTATACTAATTATACAGTGTCTTCTAGTAAATAAATTCTAGCAGCTTTTACACATAATGAGTGCAAGTTTCAAAGTCAATGCCAATTACACCCCTGTTACAACTAAGCATATTTCATAGGCTATGATATGCATTTATGCTACAGTAGTGCTCTGGACCCATGACTTAGACAAGCATACATACTTATGGCTTAAGCCCCTGCATAAATTAAAAAAATAAATACTAGTCCAATAATGGATTATCAATACAAAATGATCCATTAAAATGGATTGTAATGATATATTCGGCTTTAAGTACAAAATAATTGGATTAGAACACCAATATGAGTATGATAAGTTCAATTTTAGATATTTATTTGTGATCCGGCCTCAAGCCTTAATTTGAGCAACTGACATCACTCTTAAAGCTTATAATTTTTTTTTCTCAGCAATGAGCAAATTTAATAAAAGGTGAGACATTTGAGGAATGTCCCAACCCTTATACATAAAAGTGTATTTTGACACATCAACCCTATTTTATAATTATCAAAATTTGATTACATATCAGCTCAAAACATCAACCCACACATTACACATAAACTACTAAATAAGATAATTCCTTTACTTGTCAATTTATCATTTATAGCTATTTTATTAGTAACACTCTTCAAGCAAAGTTTTGAGTTGTTGGTAAGGCTTTCACATTTCATAATTCAATGAAAGCTATATTTCTCTTCCCGATAGTAATATCTTGTATCCTTTCATAAGTCTGGATGTCCGAGTAATCTTGAGTTGATCTTCCTTTTCATTCTCACCCATCCTCTCTCTTTATTTAAAATTGTCCTCTCTCTGGTAAAAAAAAAAACTCATAATGTGAATGAATATCAAATAAGGACTAAATATATTATATTTATGAGCATAGGAACATGTGTTAAGTTTTGCCTATTATAAATGTGATACATTACATTGTTTTTACAAATTTTATACTATTTTTATATAAAGGCTAACTCTATTGTCTTTATAATTAAAATTTTTATTATTGATAAAAAAACTCTATAAAATACTTGGTTTTCAGTATCACATAATTAATTTATTTTAGTGAGAAAGTAAGTTTGTTTTGTTGGGTTGACATGTTCATCATTTGATTAAAATTTTGTTAATTAGAAACATGTCTTTTATTCCCATATTACCTTTTTTTTCACAATGACCATAATGGATGACCTAAAACTTCATATTAATTATCAACTTCCCACTAAGAATTCCATATATTTATTATTGTTTTTAAGGAAATTGCAACTTAATTCATGCTATCTTCTTCTTTGTATTAGTGTGTACTTTAAGGAAGTACAGGAAGACTTTATATTAGTGTACTTTTCTAAGTCCATGCATTTATATGCTTGCTTAAACTCCTTTATGTCTCCGTAAAACTATAACTACAACTTTACTCGAAAAGAGATAGCGAGTACAAACTGTCTTATACCAGTTAGGGAAAACTGAAAATGGAGATCTCTGATTAATTAGCAACCAATAGGTGAAATTATAAGTGAGCTTATGCTAATATTGGGATTATGGAAACATCAAACAATTGATCACCATATTCCACAAGGAGAGATTACACAGGCATATGCCACCGAACTGCTTACTATTAAGGGGAAATTGACAAAGTAAGTTATTTCTCCTTGGCATGCATTTCAGTAAAAATATTAAATAATTATACATGCATCACATTGGAAAGATATTTTCAATACTTGTTCATTAAAAATTTGATTGTCATCCAACTAATTTTGTAGGAAGGAAAATATGGGTTTAACATGGAGTAACAAAATAAATTATACAAAAACAAATTTTGTGTCTCTTGGTTTGTTTGTTTCATTAGAAAATATTATTAATACAATAAGAAATACGCTTATTTATATATAAATAGATGTTAAATCTCAGCGCTCTTGAATTGACAACTTTAATAGTTCCAAAGGCTATATATATACACACAATCAAGAATCAATTGCTTCGGAAAAAAAAAAACTTCTTCAATTCTGTAGCTGTGTTTAAAATTTTAATAAATGATCACAAATACAAATATAATCAATTTAATATTTATTGCCGTTAACCATTTGACCCTTTCACGTATAACACATTCATATTTAATTATATATATATATATATATATATATATATATATATATATATATGTATGTATATATTGTTTCAAAATTGATCTTAATATAAAACCGAATTAAAAATATTACGCATATATGGACTAATTTAAAAATATTCTACATATATAGGAGCCGAATAAAAAATGTTCAAAGGTGGGAAAAATATTAATGGTAGCAAAAATTAAATTGGTAAAATTTGTATATATAAAAAGTACCTTAATAAATAAGTTTTTATTTATAACATCAGAATTGAAAATTTTTATATTTATCTAATTATATGTTAACTCAAAATTTGTCAGTTTACCTAGAGCATATCTCTCATTCATAGAAGTATTTAAACCTTAAGTCTTGTTTTTGTTTCACTAACAGCCAATGTTAGACGAAATATGCTCCAATTCAAAGGAAGAGAAATATTAAAACTCAGTTATGAATCCATTATATACATTCACCCAAACCTGAGCATTCATAAAAGAAAAAAGCTAAACTGTAAAGAGCACGTTTAAATGAAGAAAAGAAGACTCAATATGCGCATTTCTTTTCATTAGGTTGGCAAAAGATAGTTTAATTTTATTTTGGGTTGAAAATTCATTAGTTTAGCCAAAATTAGTTTATTTATCATTTAAAAAATTTGTGAAAGGAACTGTATATATAGTACGTTGTGTCTGCAAAAGTCAAACTCTCACTTTTTACACACTCCAACAATGCTTGGTATATAAAAAAACAACAGAGCTACCTAATTTTCATAATAAACAGGAAAAATTCATGTCTTTTGGGACATACAATGCCTATGAATACGTAATATTGTTAAGAGTTCAAGATTTATAGGTCTTTGTTTGTTTGATGATATATTGGTACAATTTATGATTTTGTAGAAAATAAACCATACCAAAGATGTTGATTTATTAATATATAATTAATAGATTGCATGTCTTACCTTTCATCATCCTACACAATTATTTTAAAACGAACTAACCTTCTACGTTAATGGAAAGATAGTCCTGTACACCTTTTTAACTACAAACATTTTTTGGGTACATACCTACTGGAAACTTTTTCATGTATAGACCTAAAATATAAAATGTGCAATTTTAAATATACTAGCGTTTTAAGTATAGAATAAATGCTTATTATTTAAATATATAAATTGCATTATAATATAATTTTTATTTATTAATATTTTTAAATATATAAGTTTAATTTAAAATAAGGAGGGAAAAAGATAGAAAATAAATAAAAAGTTAAGGAATATTCTTAAAGATATTTTCTCTGAAGAAAATTTTCAAATATGTTCTGATTGAAGAATAATTTTTTAAAATATTCTCTTTCAAAATATACTCTAATTTATATAAGAGGGTACATTGAAAATTTTGTTATCTAGTTCCAGATTATTATTCTCATTGACCTAAATAATATACATTATATACACTATTAGTTTGGAGAGTTTCAATTTTTAAAAATTTTCACAATTAAGAGTTTTAGGTGATAAAAATATATTACAAATTTGTAGGTGTCAAAAAATATTAATTAGTAAGACGGTTAACAAGATGTTTGAAAGTAGACAGTTATTTATTTTGGTATATCCTATTAAAATGAAGTGTTAATGTGGCTTCATTGAATCATTAAGTAGCATAGCATTTATTTTCCTTAGAGGTGAATGAGGGTGAGAAGTTAAAGTTAACACTTAACACCATTCTAAGATGATAATTAAATGCAAGTAAGAGAAGGCGAAACATAAGAAACATAAGTAAAAATGAAAGGGTTCATGAAAAGGGAAAATAATGAACATGGCTCTAAGTGACAGCGCCAAACCTTAAAGCGGTTATGGGTGCTTTTCAGAAACTATGTCTCTCACACAATTAAACCTAACTTGTCTGTTTTGCCCATCCAATGGCACGTGCCATCCATCCACTTTCTTTACCCTTCCCCATTTATCAACATCTCTCTCTTCTCCCTTTCTTACATCACTCCCCCTATTAATTTTCATGAATTAGTACCAACTCAAATACCCTCAATACCCTTACACCTTAAGGGCCTCTTCATCCCATCTGCAATAATTTTTTAGGGCTTTATTGTCATTCCAGCTCATAAAAAAGATGGGGTAGTTTGGATCATTGAGATGACTTTGTACTCACCTTATCTTTATTTTATTCCGTAGTTTGCGTTGGTTTCCAAAGGACGTATTCAAATGACAATAAAATCCAACATTTGGTCGTGCCATTGTGGACATTTCAAAATGCTGCCCCAAAAACCACTTAGTAAAATCTTCACAAAATATTTTCGCTCACAAGAAAAATATTCTAATTGTATATACTGAAACCTGAGTTTAGAGAAAAAAAATTGTTTAAATAATTTAAGATATATTTTGGAGTATAAAAAATTGAAAATTGAAGGTAATTTGTAAATGACATAAAACACCGTTAAATATAAGAAGTTAGCAGTTTAAACTAGCTTGAATGTTTATACCAATTGTGTACACTTGATAAGGTCATTGTGGTAATTTTACAATATGAATATTTTGTTTGGCTTGCAATTTATTACCACATATGTTAATTTTGTGTGATATGAAATAAAAGAAAATATAAAAAGACATTATTGGTAGGGGGAAATACTAAAGGAGGAGGTGAAAGTTGGAAGAAGAGGAAGAACAGCGACCGCTTCTCTTTCCTCTCTCTCTCTCACACACACAACCCAAACACTGCGTTTATTTGAGACAGATATGTGAGTCCCCCCAAAGCCTCCATTTTCAATTTTATATATTGTGTGCAACTTCCATCTTTCATTTTCCACAAGGTGATTGCAAAAACACTCACTGCAAAGAGCAACAAAGAGAAAGTAAAGGAGCGAAAGAGAAAGAAAGAGACGACAGAGGACAGAGCGACAACACAGAGAGAGAAAGAGAGAGAGAGTGCGTGTAGTGTGTATGTATATGTTTGAGAGTGTCCCTCAGATAGGTAGATAGAGAGAGAGAGAGAGAGTGAAGGAATTGAAGAAGCTTTCAATACCACAGAAGGGAAAACGATGTCTGAGAGCTTCACATCCTTTCATACCCTTCACCTCTAAGAAGTACATATATGTGTATATATACATATATGTCTCTCTGTGTGTGTGTATATATATATATATACATGAGATGATGAACAAAGGTGAAAGTGATGATGAAATGAAAATTACCATTTAGGTGAGAAGAACATGAGGGGAGCCTATATAAACCCATTTTCCTTCTCTTTTCTCTTTCCATTTTATTAACTCTATGGTTTGTATATAATTGACCTCAGTTAGATGATGTGGTTGATTGTTTTTGTTCTCATTCTCAGATTCGTTTATACCGGCGCGATCCTTAATCAATTGGATTAGTGAGAAGGCGAGGGAGAGGATGATGATAAAGACGATGATGATGAGCAAGATCTTAGCATGGGAATAGCAACACCATCTTCTTCCCTTCCTTCTATTATCTCTCACTCCAAGACACACCAGCAATACCATTCCAATTCTATGTCCCAAGATTACCACCACCACCACCAAGGAATCTTCAGCTTCCCGAATGGGTTCGAGAGATCGGCTGCAACCATGAGTCACCAGGACCCTCACCAACAACAGCAGCAACAGCACCAGCAGATTCGTAGGGAGAAAGTGAGGGTGCAAGGCTTCGAGCCACAACAAACTTTGGTCCCCATAGAGGAAGACGAACCGGGAAGCCTCCCGGTGTACGAAACCGCGGGGATGTTATCGGAGATGTTCACTTTCCCTCCGGGCGCCGCCACAGAATTATTGGAGCAACAGCAACAGCAGGCACAGCAGCAACAACCAATGACGACGACGTTTCGGTCGTCGGCGAGAGCAGTGGGCAGTGGTGCCAGCGAGTGGTACGGAAACAGACAAGGGATGCTAACCGGGTTGGGACCGTTGGGAGATTCCAAGAATCATCATCATCATGGCACTGTGAATAGCCGTGACAGTAGCGGCAGCAGTATAGTCCAGCATCAGCATCATCATCATCACCACAACCACCATCATCACCATCAGATGTCAAGCATTAATGCAGACTCTGCAGCTGCCATGCAGCTTTTTCTCATGAACCCGCAAACCACCAGATCCCCTTCTCCCCCTCCTCCTCCTTCTTCCACACTCCACATGCTACTTCCCACTTTTCCTCCGGGCTCAGGAGGGTCTTTTGGTCAATTCACGTGGCTCCCTGACACTGCTCAAGATGGAGGAGGACCCAGTACTGTTGTGGAAGGCCCCGGTCACGGCCAAGGTCTTTCCTTATCCTTGTCCTCCTCCTTAGAAGCTGCGAAAGCGGAGGAACTTAGGATGGGGGATAGTGGATTTTTGTATTACAATCAAGCTAGTGGAGGACCCTCTTCCTATAAGAGTGCTCTTGGGGGTCATCACCACCAAGCATTGTTGGGACAGACCCACCAGGGGCATGTTGGCTTTGCAGCATCATCGTCCACCTCATCCTTAGGTGTTGTCAATGCCTTGAGGAATTCGAAGTATGTTAAGGCTGCTCAGGAATTGCTTGAAGAGTTCTGCAGTGTTGGGAGGGGGCAGTTCAAGAAGACCAAGTTCAATAGGCAACTCTCTAACCCTAGCTCCAATCTTGGAGGTAGTGGCGGCGGCGGCGGCGGTGCTTCCTCGTCTTTATCAAAGGATGTTCCTCCTTTGTCAGCAGCTGATAGGATTGAGCATCAAAGGAGGAAGGTCAAACTTCTCACAATGCTTGACGAGGCATGTAATCTTTCTCTCTCTCTCTCTCTCTCTCTCTCTGAATTCTTCTTACCTTCTCTCATTCTTCTAGAGTCAAGGTCTTCCAATTTAATTATTTTCTTAGTCCAATAAAAAAACACAGTTCTCCAGCCAGTATCTAAAATTCAACAAAATGAAAAGCCGGCTGGTATAGTAGGGTTCCACTCCTCGGGATCAGTTGGTGAGGATTTGATCGTTATTTTAATCGTTACTCGATTTTTTAATCTCACGATTCGATTGGTGGGAAGATCTTAGAGTCTTTTCAGTTTTATTTTAACAAAAGAAAAAAAATATATAGTTTGGTGAAAGTGCGAAACCGGGACACTACCATTATAGGAGAATACGTCCATCAAGAAGCGACGTTTCTTCTGATTATTAAGACTCACCAAACAGATGGAAGGCAATCACCAATCATATATATTATTGCATAGCAAGTTGTTAGAAACGCCACTGCTCCTTCAGATCCTTACCCATCTTAGTAATATTGCAGTGAAAGCCATTTTTCACATCTCAGATGACCGGGTAGGCATATATATATCGGGAGAACAGTGTTTTCTTTTTCTATTCCTTTTCCAATTCAATTTTTCTATAACTGTTTTTTCGAAATGAAAGAAACCCAAGCACATTCTTCATTCGCATTGACCGTACTGTGCATAACAAGTACTCCTCCATAGCCTTTTTTTATTAAGTAAGAAAAAGTCATGTATATGTATATTCCTCACACACGTGTGTTTCTGTTTCACTATTTGCATGAGTGAATTAACTACCGTATACCGTATTCTTAATTAAACCATACATGTACCCATTTCTTTCCTTAATTAATGCTGGTTAGTTCACCCAGCTTTTCACAAACCGCACAATGAATATGATATGAGTAATGAGATGGAACATGCATGTACTGTTACAGGTGATCCTTTCAATACTGCATCCTAACAATTAATAGCCTAAACATAATTCATTAATATCATCTTTTGACATTGTAAAATGTTCTTGCGGTTTTGCAGGTAGATCGGAGATACAGCCATTACTGCGAGCAAATGCACATGGTGGTGAACTCCTTTGACATGGTGATGGGTTTTGGTGCTGCGGTGCCTTACACAGCACTTGCGCAGAAAGCAATGTCTCGTCACTTTAGGTGTCTAAAGGATGCCATAACAGCGCAACTCAAGCATAGTTGTGAGCTGTTGGGAGAGAAAGATGGCGCAGGGAACTCAGGGTTGACCAAAGGAGAGACCCCAAGGCTCAAGTTGCTTGAACAAAGTTTGAGACAGCAAAGAGCGTTTCATCAAATGGGGATGATGGAACAGGAAGCTTGGAGACCCCAGAGAGGGTTGCCAGAACGATCTGTCAACATTTTGAGAGCCTGGCTTTTCGAGCATTTCCTTCACCCGTAAGTTGTTTCATTTTCTCTCTTTCGTTATTACTTACATATAGAAAACAAGTCATTCTAAAAATTGACATGGGCATCTCAATGTTTGGTTGACTATATTTTTTAACTTACGGAGTACATTTCAAATGAGGTTAGAAATCTTGTGGGAAATAAGTGAATCCTCATGGTGTTAAATATTTAAATGTAGGGTAAGATTCAAATTTGTATGAATTGAAACATGGGTTCGTTTTAACTCAATCAATAAAAGGGTTTTATCAGATGAAACAAAGTTCATTTCTTTTTAAAAGATATATTTTTCACGTGTAAGTGAGGAAGTGTCTTTAGAGGGGGGAAAACTATAGGTGAGGATGATGTGGTCTAATTTTTCACTATTAGGGGTGAAATGTGGTATGTTAGGCTTACGAGAGGAGAAAAGGCAGTTAATGATTGCGAGACTGTGAAGGAGAGGGACAGTGAGACATGATGAGACTTCATTTTAAAATGTGGAAAAGCATAACACACAACACGATAGATACCACGATCCATAACAGGAAAAAAGTAGCAGGGCTTCCGTTAATTAACAAAGAGGGAAAAAAGAGTCGCAGAGGGAAAGACCGAAAGGGGGAATCTAAAAGCCATTATGTATAGGATCGTTTACAACAGTCATTAATAGTGCAGAGTCCTTGGGATGCATGTAAGCTCGACAGCCAAAAGCTGTAAAGATAGAAAGATAGATACATGCATGTATGTATGTAGCCAGTTACTGGTTTAACTGGTATTTCATTTCTTCCCATCTCTTTCTCTCTCACTCTCATAAACACCTTGTATAAATTTTGTGCGTATTTGGCACAGTAATTGACATTCATTGTTTCTTTTTATTTCATTGTTCTTATATTTTATATATATATTTTTGTATGTTGGTGTGTACTTTTCCTAATAAAAATCAGACCACTCCTATTTAATATGAGTGTTAAAATTTGAAATGGGATTATTATGCTAAGAAGCGGAAAGAGGTAATGCAATAAAGATAGGTAAGTGGGATAAAGAAAGTAGAGAGAGTAGTGGTCAGTGTGTACAGCGATCTGCTTTACTTCTGCAATGGCAGCTAGGACGTAGATCTTTCTTTGTTTCTCTTAGATTCTCACGCCCACGAAGGGACAGAAAGAAAGGTTTCATACTCAGCTAAGGGTACAGAAAGCTGGGTGTCTCTTTATACGGTTAAGGCAAGGACTCTGATGTCATTTTCTGGTCTCTTTCTCAGGTACCCAAGCGATGCAGATAAGCATCTGTTGGCACGACAGACTGGGCTATCGAGAAATCAGGTTCGTCCCCTCCACTCTTAGCTTTCCACAATAGAAAGAGAGAGAGACAATTTTTGTGTAGTCTACCATACCACAGTAATAATAATTAATTACATGCACGGACCCATACATACATGTTAACAATAACAAGAAAAAAAGGAAACATGGATGAGATCCATGAGAAGGGACCAGCAGTAAGTTCAGATACAACTTACATGGTTTTGGGGTTTGTTTATGTGCTTTCCTTCTTCATTTCTCTTCCCTTTAGAGAAAGACAAACACCAATGTGGGTTCAATTGTTTCCTAGTTTCCTCTCTCCTGTCAAAGGGTTTGGTACAGTTATTATTTGTGACAAATATTTAATGAAACTAGCCTATATGTATTTCCTTAAAAACAACCATATTAAAATTTTTATATTTTTTTTAAGTTTACTTTGGATTCTTTTCCTTGGGGGCATGAGTTTTGAAATTAAGATGTTTTCCTTGGTGACATAAATTCTGAAATTGAAAGAGCAGGCATAAGTACAGAGGCAATGCGACATGAAAGTTTTGCTGTTTCTTCCCAGTTTAAAACAAAAAAAGATCAAAGTATAGTGTTTTAGAATCTCGCTGCTCTCCCTGTCACTCATTTTCTCTCTCATATCAATTGGCTTCACTTCTCCCAACTACACAATGGGGACCATAAATAGGGGAAATAAATAATCTTTGGGAAATATCATAATCTCCTTGTGGTAAATTCCTTGCAAGTTTATGCTTCTATACTCGGCCAATTAATGCCAATCTTACCTATTCACGCATCTTTGTCTGTCAATTTACAATGTTAGTTTACTTTACTTTACTTACATATAATCACCTAGTTTAGAATGTCATACTCTCTCATAAGATAAGGCCATTTCTTTATTTTGGCACGTTCTATCTGAATCATTTAATGTCTTTTGTACATAAAAATGTCAGAGACAGAAGACGTAACAAAACTATGCCTCCACGCCCTCAACAATGATATATATTTACAAATATGGTATCCATATTTTTCATTAAACAGTACTTCCTCCCGTATGTTTTCTTAATGGATTTTGTACATCTGCGATTCTGCATTAACAGTGTACCTTGTATTTTCCCTGAACAACCAAAATCCAAAGGAAAAAGCTACTGCTACAATTTAGCACACATCTAATTAGGGGGGAAAGGAAAATATCGTCCAGTATATAACTTCCTACCGTTTCATGGATGCCTACACCCTCTGAGAGTCAGTAAAATGGGTAGGAGTACACTGTCTGGAGTCTAGAGATACATGGGTTATACTTAGCACTGTCCCTAGCTTCAAACAAGAAACTTCTGATAAATAACTTTGTCTGTTAGAGTCTATATACTACATATAATTGCATTATCATTCACAAATGTCATTTCGCTGTCCTATATGTCACTCCACTGAGAAGATATTTCATGGCCTAATTACAATTTATCATGGAGAGACAAACGGTAATGAGTCAGAAAGCAATCTTTTTTGTTTCCTTTTTCTGATTTCTCAGACGATAATTTTTATTTTTTGAATGATTAAACTGGATATTATACATTGAACTTCTATTTTTCTCGTCTCTTTCCCTCTCTTTTTATTTCTTTCTTCTGTCGATAGACTCGATTATACAGATTTATCAACTTTGTAGAAATATAAAACTGATGAAGGTCAATATCATATGCATAGTTGAGGTTTTCCATGCTATATATATCGTACCCTTATCTAACATTAATCAATTCCAAGTGTGTGAAACACATGGATATATATTTCTATACTTTAATGAGTTTGTATATAAATATATGCATGCCGGAACTTTCTTCTCATTTTTAATCTATTGTTTAGTTATTTATACACCACATGACACATTATATCCTTAGATAAAATTTTCATCATCAATTAAACAAGTGATGAAAGCAGCTAGCAAAACTTGGCGTCATCTTATAGGTATTTGCCAAATACAACTAGTTATTTAATAATTTTATTAGAGTTAGTGGGTCAAAAGATACCTACAATTTTAAGAATAAAAAAGCTCTCCTTTTCATCCCTCACAAAATGACAATTTAGTAAGACAGGTCATGTGAGTCGTATACATGCATACACATGCATAGTTATTAACCTGCCATGATACAGTAAATTGAGTAGTAATAATAGTAGTAGCTACTAGCATGGGTGTGTGTTAAGGTGGTGGATGGATTAAACGTGTCACTTCTGCAGGTATCAAACTGGTTCATTAATGCAAGGGTTCGGTTGTGGAAACCCATGGTGGAAGACATGTACCAACAAGAACTCAAGGAAGCTGAAGGGGCAGAAGAGGAGAGAGAGAGGAACCAAAGCAGCAGCAATAACAGTGGTCACCAAATGGCACAAACCCCAACACCCTCCACCACGGCATCGACAGCAACAGCACCACCACCGCCTCCAACAACATCGACAGCGACCACACCACCAACCGCCAGAAGATCCGACACCGAAAGCGACCCTTCACTCGCCCCAATAAATAACAACAGGCCACAGGGAGCCTTCTCGGAAACACAACCCAACTCCTCCACCACCGCCACCGCCTCTGAGGTGGCGCCGCCCTCGGAGCTTCCCCGGTCAATGGGGGCTGATGACTCTTGCCGGCACGGTAGCCTCGTTGCGACGGAGTTTGGGACTGGTCCTGGCGCTTCTGACATTGGTTCGACACTGATTAGGTTTGGGACCACCGCCGGTGACGTGTCACTTACACTAGGGCTACGTCACGCCGGGAACATGCCGGAGAAAACTCCGTTCTCCGTTAGGGACTTTGGAGGCATTTAAACTTAATCAATGCCCTATTACTTCACATGATCATAAAGATAATAATGATACGTATAGGAGGTTGCTTTATTATTACTATTTTTATTTTTATTATTATAATAATATGATTATTATGATATGATATATCAAAAGAAACCATTTTTCAGAATCTCTTTGATGCTAGTTCCTCCCCTTTAAAATGCATTTTTATGGAAGATGGGAATAGAAAAGATAATGGTGTAGGCTGTGTGGTGTTTTGTGTGACTGTATGTAGTTTTTGTATCTTAATTTGATGGGAGTTGATCTAATCAATCGAATAACTTATGCTCACTCTCATCGGGCATATGCTACTTGATCTTTTGTAACTTAATTTAATAAGACTTGATCTAGTTAATTTTTTATAACTTTCTAAGAATTTATTTCTGGTAAAAATAATTAAAAGGAATTAAAGTAATATATATAGTATATTTTAGTCTTGTTTTTTATCGGTAATATGATTCGTACATTGTTATTATAATTAGTTATTAAAGAATGTGAAAAATTATTCACATCATGTAACTAAATTAAGTGCATATAAAATTATCTCAATTAAATCTAATAAATTCATTTGTAGAAGAAATTTTTAAGAACGAATAATATCTGTATAAGGAGACGGTGTAATTCACCTTCGCAAGAAGATTATTTAAACAAAATCAGATACAATAGATGGTATCCAGATATACCAGCACTACATTCACTTTTTCTCCCCTAAAACAATAATTTAATTATTTATTTATTTTTAATTCAAAATACGTAATTATATTAAGTAAGGTAGTTATTATCAATCTAAAATTTTATTTGAATTAATAAAATAATTATGATTATTTTAAAGCAAAAATTGTTATGACATATACATGTTAATTAAGGTAGTTAAAATTGTTTTGAAATGTAAATATATTATTAAATTAACTAGTTAGGATAATTACAATATATAAATTATTTTTATTTTCTTTAACCATCTTTCCAACTCTCATTTTATTACTCTTACATAAAGAAATAATTACTAAGAAAATAAAAAGTTACTGAGAATGGGAAACATTACCTTTGAAAATGGGAATTAAATGTGGAGTCACTGAAGGTGTTAAACTCAAATAAAGGGTTAGATCATTAGATTACTTGGACTAACTTTTTTTATCAGCACATAGTCTAATAGACTAATTGTACTTGAGCTCAAAGTTATTTTGGGTTTTTAGCTTCTAATTGTCTTTTTATCTACACACTTGTACATAAATAGGTTAAATGATTTATTTAATTTATAATTTACGATTAAAATAAATATTTTGTGATGCTAAAACTTTTGTTACTAAAAATACCATTACTGTAGATTGTAGACAGGGACGTAAAAAATATTATGATAAACTTTTTTTTTCATCATATAAATGAATACAAATCATATAAAGTTATTTGTCATGACGGGATGATTTCTCATGAAATTTTTTATTTATTTAAATGAATATATAATCTTTTTAAATGACATTTTTTAGGACAAACACTTTGAAGTAGAAGATAAGATATCGAAGTAGAAGATACGATATTGTAAATTGGACAAACACTTTAAAGTAACATGAGAGAGAGCTTAACACTTTGTAAATGAAATATAAATCTGCGGTCTTTTTTTCTTTAGTAATAAGAAATAAAATAAATAAAAGTAGTTCAGGTATTTCAATTCTAATACAAAAATATAACTAATCGGAACGATAATATTATGGTCTGAATTTTCTAAAGATATCCAACTCCTACACAGTTTCCAATCCTATATGAATAGAGTACAACGAGTATTTAACACTTAAAAACGAGATTATTTTCATGGTTTCTTAGATATAGTATTAAGTTGGCTTAAATGTGGGATGTAGGTGGCTTAATTATAAATTTAATTAATTTTCAAAATATTTTTTACATTAGTTAAAATTTAAATTAATGTGAATCTTTTTAAATTGATTAAATGTAAGTAATGTAATTTTTATGTTTAAACTTCATCAATTCCAACCACTCACCATATAAATTTCATCCCATCATGAGTCTCCCTAACTCAAAAACTCCATCACGTGAGTTCCACCCCAACACATGCCAACCCACACCCCAAATTTAAGACACTTCCAGCGCTTAAAAATTAAAATAAATGAAAAATGAAATAAATAAGTGTAGTAGTGAAAAACTTACAAAAAGACCTTTTGGGAGTGAAAAATAAAAGATGTTTTGTAAGAACATTTCCATTAACATACAATGAAACAAGATGTACATAGATTTTATGAGGCTTGTAGAAGTGAAATTTTAACTCATGCTTTGTATATTACTCATAATGAACCTTTTATTAAAAATGTCTATATATAAAAAGAAAGGACAATATTATACTTTTCTTTATTAATATATTTTTTTAAATATCACTACAAGAAAAAAGTTATTTAGAGATCAATTTTTAGCTACCAAATGAAATTGTTGCTAATTATAACCAAAATAGTCATCAAATTAGATTTTGGTTGCTAAATAACTATAAAATAGAAGTAATGATTGAATTTAGTGACCAATTTGATATCTAGCATTAACTATTAAGGTTTTAGTGACCTACATCATTAGATTCTAAATTAGTCTCTAACTTAATTAGATACCAATCTAGAATCTAATGGTATAAGTCACTAAAACTTTGGTAGCTAATGTTAAATATCAATTATATTGACTTAATTGGTCACTAAATTCATATTTTGTAGTTATTCAGCAATCAAAATTTAATCTGGTGACTATTTTAATCACAATTAACAACTATTTTATTTGGTAACTAAAAATTAGTCTTTAAATAATTTTTTTCTTGTAGTGGATGTTGCATTCTTTGACATAAAAAAATGATGATTTTATTTATATTACATATTTATTTTTGAAAGAAATAATTATATTTCATCATGTATTTTTTTGTATTAGGGTAGAAAATTATTAATTATTTTTTAGAAGATTCGACACCAACTTAGTATTAAACTACTGTTTTCTAAACCTTTATCATCCATAAAAACATTTGAAAAATTGGAAAAAGATACCTGCCGGTTGTTGAATTAGCATTTAACAGGAGTCTTCATGCATGTACTACTTAATTTTCTTTTGACATAGTTTATGGTTTGAATCCTTTAAATATGATGGATTTAGTTCATTCTCTGTTTAAAAGAAATATTCTTAGGTTATGGTTTCAATCCTCTAAATTTTATGGATTTAGTTTCATTCTCTATAAATGAAATATACATCGATTGGATGACAAAAAGAAAATTAAAAGGGTTAAGGAACTTCATAAATGAATTAGTTAACAAATTAAAAAATAAACAATACGAACTCATAAATGAAAATGTCACGATAACAAACACATAACCTAAACCGGATAAATTTGTGTAAAATAAAAATAAAAGTTTGTATAAAATGAATATACTCTAAAATAGACGACTTAATCCTAGACACTAACAAGTCGTATATAGCATAAATCATAAAAAAGAAAGGAACAATTAAATGGACACAAAATGATGTAAATATTTTTATTAGTAAAAATAAATAAATTAATAAAAGAAATATTTGGAGTGTTATAACCTTTTTATAAAAAAATATTGACAAATAAAGTCTACGTGTGTCATGTATTCTTCCTATGTAAATTTGTACATTTCATACATATATTCAAAAATTTATTCAAAAAATTACACTACTTGTATGTACTTTATATATATATTAATATTCAAAAAGATATAGTTGTAAAATATGACACATGTATTTTGTATCTCACTTCTTTATTGTATAACTAACTCACACTACTAAACATATCAAGATTTTGTCACAAGTTATATTTTAACTAAAATTATTTTTGAATTACTCAATCAATCGCTAAATCATTTACGGTAGCAGGTCTTTCATATAATTGTTCTCTTCTAACTGATGCCTACTTGCAAAACATATTATCTCTAGGCTATAGAGCCTGAGAACATTATCTCTCAATAGATAATATAAACATGTACAATATTCCATCAATTGTTTTGTTAAGTATGACTACACATGTAATTTTTCATCTTCTTTACCTTATTTATGTGCATATAAATGGTATGTGCATTGTGTAGAGTTACATAGGATTAGAAGGAGAAGTTTAGGGAGGGAGATGCAGAAATAGATTGAAGGCAAGGGGCAATAGTTGAATATTTAAGGTATCAGCTCTTAGGCATAACACACATATGAAATATAATTTAAGTGGGAATGTTTAATTTAAAAGATATATACTATTGATTTCGCTTCTACTAATATGCTACACTACTGTCAGAACACCTGATATTATGGAAGAGTTGAAATATTTCTTTATTGCTTATGTCTTTGGTCATGGATTTTGTTGTATGCATAATACATCTATCCTTCCACTTCTTATGATTTTCCTTAAATACCTTCATTTAACCTCACACCCTAAGTGTTAATATTGACACTAACTATCTTCATTTATATCTGTTATATTTTTCTCTCCTCTATATTTTGTTTCAGTGTATATATTATCTCTATTTTTCATTTATTCTAGTCTCTTTAAGATATTCTTTTTTCACTTAAATACGTTATTCCTATTTCTTTACCCCACAACCTAAGAGGAGCTTATACATGATCGTTCTTCAACCAAAATAATCTATTGCAATATACGATATCATTTTTAGAGATAGAATTACTAAAAACATGTACAAAATACATGTAGAAAACCAAACAAATAATTAGACTTAGAAAAGTTATCTCTTAATTTATAAATTTAATTATCATTCAAAATAACATTTTGGAATTATCTAAATTTAATTATGCATTTAAAGATTATTTATTTTGAAATTATTTTCATAAAATATATTTAAAATAATTAATTAAAAAAACAAATTGCACGTATGTTATTAAATGTTATATTTAAAAATACAATATATTTATTGAATTTAATTAGTTTACTGATAATGTATGATATTAAATGTATAAATGTTTATATATATATATACTAAAAAATATCATTACATAAATGTAATGATTAAAAATTATAGTATTTATATATTTTACTTGAAATATTTAGAATTTTTAAGGAATAAATGAAGTAAATTAGGATTGGGAGGTTTATAATACTGGAATGGAGAGAAATTAGTACTTTATTCTATATTTTAATATGGTAGTAATTGAGTTTTTTCAGTGGATATTAGAGTAATATACTTTAATGATGTTAAATTAAATAGATTAAATAATATATTTCAGTGTAAAAGAGGTTTTAACTTCCAACATTATTAGAACTATGGGGAATTATTCAAAGATCATGCTAGATGTAAAGAATATTCAAAGATCATGATAGATATAAAGAATATCTACCAATAGAGATCAATTATTCCTTTATAATTGTTATTTCTAAAGACTATAATCTCTTAAAGCTAGAATAAATATAGTCTTATATCCTTGATTGGCTCTATGTAAAAAATTATAACAAGTATAAAGTAATTTAAGATTTTCACTTGCAAATGTTTGACATTAGTCGTAAGTTTTTCTTACAAATTTACTTGATAATATTTTAGTTGCAAATAAACTAGTAAAGGATGTAATAAGAATGAAAAATAATTATATAATCATGAAGTGGAGATATTTGAATAATAATACAGAACATATGAATTAATCTTAGTGGTGAAGATTTAAAGAGGACAATGAATGGAGATGGTACAAGGAATTGACTTCAAGAAAATATGATTTGGAGAATAGAAAATAAATAACAGATTAGGTTTTGGTATGATGTGTGAAGAGGTGGGGAATCTTTGTTAAGAAAATATCCAAGATTATTCGGCATCTCCTTGAACAAGAAGTAATAATTGGAGAATTAGTAAGTTGAAATTCGGATAGGTGGGAATGGAAGCTAGATTGGAGAAGGAGATGGTTTGAATGGGAAGCAAATTAGGTTAATGAGATAAGAGCTTAATTGAATAGTATAATTTTAAATAGAGAGGATGAGTGAGAATGAAAAGGAAGGTTAGCTCAAGGTTACTCTGTCAGCTAGGCTTATGAAAACATACAATATATTATTCTCGGGGAGGAAAACACAACTTTCATTGAATTATGGAAGGTGAAAGCCTTACCATCAACTCAAAACTTTGCTTGGAAAGTGTTGATTAATAAAATAGTCACAAAGGAAATTGATTAGTAAAGGGATTATCTTGTGTAGTAGATTATGTGTAATGTGTGGGGAGGTTGATGGCAAGTGTGGTATTTGTGCTGCAAATAGTTTGGAATAAGTGAGGTGTACCACTGTAGGGCATTTTTAGCAGTTTTACGCATTAGAGATGTCCAAGAAACAGAACTTTGTCAGGAGAACCATATGGATATCTATTATTTGGTCTATTTGGAATCGGAGAAATAATATCCTTTTTAGAGATAATGTGATGGATGCAGTTGAGATATTCACAGTTGCTCAAATTAAGGCTTGGGACTGGATCACTAATAAATATCCAAAATTGAACTTATCATGCTCATATTGTGTTTGAATCCAACTTGATGCTTAAAGTCAGTTATATAATTATAGTCCACTTTAATAGATCATTAAATCATTTTATACTGATAATCCATTACAGAATCGATATTTTTGTATTGTGATATATGCAAGAGCTTAAACCATAGGTACACATGTGTGACTAAGTCATGGGTTCAAAGCACTACTGTAACAGGGATGAATATTATGGAATATATTAGCTGTAACATGGGTATAATTGTCACTGTCTTTGAAACTAGCACTCATTATCTGTCAAAGCTACTAGCATTTGTTTATTATAAGACACACAGTACAATTATTATAGTTGTTGGTGGTTAGTGTTATATAATTTAAAATCCATATGTCATGTTTTGTACTATTGTGTACTCAAATTCTGACAATTATAAAACAGGATTGGTATGTTACGATAAACTTCTATGTATAAAGATTAGGACATTTCTATGTATATATTTGTTCATTTCTAAAAATATATATATATATATATATATATATTTTGATGAAATTATATTATAAAAAAAATTTCTATTATGATAAGTAGAAATCTTTATACTTTAATTAAACTTCTATACGAAATGCTGGATAAAAGGAAATTTGGAGTCATGAACAACTTTTTATATTTATATTTGATAATGATAGTAATACAATTTGATAATATGTGATTTGTATAAAAACAAAATTTATCAATTTTGACTATAAAAATATTTTTTATTGATGTTGTGATTTCTCAATCAGTTTGGTATCCATATATTTTAATGTGTTGCCTTAACTAGCTTATCAAATTTCTTTAAATTAAACAAACATTAGAAAAATATGATAAATATATTTATATTAAAAAAAATCGAAAAGAAACTCAAATAAATTCATTCAATATATCTTTCTTCTTATCAGAGAAGAGAAACCCTCATACTTGTTCATCATGCTTAGTATTTCTTTTTTTTAATAAAAAATAAAAATATATATATATAATATAAAGATTATATATGTGCATATTTATATGTAATAACATAGATAATAATTTGAATGATAGCATATTGATATGTAATGACATAGATAATAATAATTTGAATGACATAGTGTAGCGTGTAACCTATAAACTGTAACATAGAGAAGAGAAACTTAAAACAAAGTTTTTTTTTTTTTTAAGACCATAATAGGAGGTGAGAGGTTCTGTAATGTCACTTTCTTCAAAATTTAGTTTCAGAAAATATCCTTCAAGATTGAGATTGAGGCATTTTATTTAATGAATTACCAGAATACTTGACAGTCGGTCCAGGCAACACGTCTAACGAATCTCATCTATGGACCATCTGTTTCTGTTCATTCAACTTAACTTTTATTAATATATAACTAATCAAAATAAATAGGGGTCTGTAAATTTGGGGATACTTTTTAAAGGATTATATGTAAAAAGAAGTTAATTTATAATATCAAAATATATTGAGAAAAAATTATGAACATTAAAATGTATTGAGATGTGTTTTATGGAAGATTGCTATAACATTTAATCATTTCCAAATCATTTTAATTACAGCATTTTGTTTCTAAAAACATATTTATGAATTTGAGAATTAATTAAAAACTATAGACACCAGAAACATGATTCCAATAACAGAAAAAAAAAAGAAATTAGATATTTCTAAATAGATGTAAAATGGTTCATATGTTATATTTTAAAAGAAGGTATCCACCAGTGATTATGATATGATGAAAGTGCCAGCAAAATAAGTTGTTTTGAGTCTTTAAACCCCCTAAATAGAATTTTTTTTTTTTTAGTTAAAAATTCTAATTTGCTATTTAGGGTTATTTTGTACTAAATAGTTCAGCAGTGATGAGTTTGATTCTCACAACCGCATGAGATGTTGATGTTTTGGAAGAAACTGATGCATGTGTCCATTAAAAGATTAACTGAGTTATAGTATTATTTTGAATGAATGCATTAACATCTATGATGAAGAGGTAGGGTATCCATTCAACATAAGATAGAGAACATGATTCTATCTAAGATATTCTTCGTTTTGAAATTTAGAATTCTATTATTAATTTATTTCTTAAAAACATTTTATAGAATTAAAGAAAAAAATACATTTAAATTACTTAATGCAGAAGAATAGACATTGATGAAGATTATTAAAACAGAGAGAGGAAGAAGATTGGACATGCACTGGCAAGTCAATTGTCAAGGGAATCCCCACTGAAGAAGAATGGTTTATTTGTCTTATTTAGCTGTTGAAAGTTATTACTTTGCACATTGAATAAGAATGAAGAAGACAAAACTTTGATATGAAGGTCCAAAACCCCACCCCTTCTGAGCACCAATGAACATGTAGCAGGGATGATATGACAGCAAATTTCACTGGGCCCCGCATATGCCAGAATGGAAGACTAGGTACTATCATAACCTCAACTGTTATCAAAGTTTTGTTTAAAATGTCACATTGGGTGGACCAAAACTTCCTCCTAAATTTCATCTCTCTCTATACCAAATAATTAACATCCAATGTAGATCACACTATGCACTTGTTTCATCAAGGAGTATTAAGAATTGGTCACTGTATAACAAACAAGAAAAAGCCACAGCTTACATTACAAGTGCATAAAATTTATTTTAATAAATTCAATTGTTTCAAACCAAAATTATCTATATATGTTAAATATAAAGAAAACAAGAATTCGACCACATTATTGAGACTTGAAGCAAATAAGGTTTGGAACAAAAGACAGCAATATGACACGAAAGAATTAGGTAAAAGAATAAATGGAGAACGTGGGTTTAGATAAGTTAGGCTTGGATAGCCCACGTGATGTTACCAATCCTCTTCCATACAAAGGCCGAGAATTCTGATAAGAGGTACGGCCTCTTCTGATGCTAGCTAGCTACATACATAATCTTGTAATCATTTTTCTCAGTTAAACACTGCTTTGCTTTCCTACCACATCTCTTCCCTCTGTCTATTTTCAATGCTATTATTCATGTGGTCCAATAAAATATATGTTTTTTTTATCAGTAATATTATATATATACATTATGCATGCTAAGTGCTACCCTCGCCCAATCCCCGAAAAAATTTGTTAGCAATCAATCTGAATAATGTTTCTCCTCAATTCTTTTTGTCCAAGGGAATTTGATTCGTTCATCTCAGTCTGAATATATATATATATATATATATATATATATATATATATATATATATATATAAAATGAGTTCACTTCTGATACGTTCTTCAAAACAATCAACTACTGCAAACTTTAAATTGAAATTAAAAACTTTACAAACTTTGCTTTTGGAAAAAGTAAAGGTTCAGAAAATGAATGAGCATGATTCAAATTTTTGAAAAACTAAAGGCTGAGGCAGGATAAGGTTTGGTTAGAAGGCCTTGGAAGAGCACAATCATCTAAAGTCAGTAGAGGACCACTCAACATTTATTCAATCCTCAGTTCAAGAAAACCCTTTAACTACATTCTGCATTTTACTGTTATTCTTAAATACCTTGAGAAATTAACAACCTATGATATTTAATACTGTTAATTACAGCACTACTTTATCATTAGTTTAATCAAGACCTGATTATGTTATCTTATTCCAGTTTGATATCCCTAGTGCAGAATCTAACTTTTAGTATTAATTATGCTTTCTATAGTTTGGTGGTGTTGTCTGAACAAATATGCATGTAGAGGAATCTACATTTAACCGGTAGAAACAAATATTGAAAAAGCAAAGACATACTTTTCAGGGTTAACGGAAACTTGCACAAAGAAAGAAATTAAGCTTGTGGAAAAGGAGATATTTCATAAGGAAGAAAAGTGTGGCCTATTATGCAACTCATGTTTCTATATCAGTTGATGATTTTGAAATTTGTCCTTCTCAGCAGCTTAGGTTCCTTTGAGACCCACTTATGAGAATAACTTCAGAAAATTCAATTGGAATAGAAATTGGAAACTTGACATTGAGTAAAAAAATACATATTCAGGAGACTAGAGAGAAGTCCTGGTGTGTTTAATACATTGATGTGTGTGAAAAACCCGGAAATGGATTCCCTTACATTTTTGTTCTCATACCGAAATTAATGTCTAGCTAAAAGCTTTTAAGGAGGGGTACATGTCTTTTGGATTTCCCATGAGATAGTACTCATATTTCACATAGAGAGTAAAACTAAAAGCAGTTTTCATTTCTGCTAGCTGCATGTGTGATGTGGACTTGAAATCAATGAAAGAGACTAAAGGAATGTCTCTGGCTTTTTTGTGTTCACTTTTGGGGACTCAGGGACAGATACAGCAACGAGTAGGACACATGAAATTAAATCAACCACCTATATATCGCTCTCCATTTCAATCTTTTATATCATAACACACTATGTCACTGCCTAGAGACATAAACTGACCACAGTAGTTAGCATCATGGTTTGTATATATGGGATAGTGTTGGTGTATGTTTAGAAACTTATTCAAATCTAAAAAAAGAATCCAACGTTATAACTATTAACTTCTAAAGATCACATCTATGAAGTCAAAAACCTTGTCTAAAACATGAAACCAAACACGCTATTTACGTTGTACCTCAGATTTAGATCTTAACCTAGCGAAAGCTGAGGCATATACATGTCAAGAAGTTAGACAGGAGCATCTTTGTTGCCAGAAATTCTATCTATAACGTAGATAGAATTTCCCACGTAGGAGTGGTTACAGTATTGGTACTGAGGACAATGTCACATTCACATCCATGGACATGGAAATGAACATGAGGAGTACACAAATCATAATCAAAGATACAGTGGTGGTGATGTTCCAACCCATTGGGGGTGCTGAATTCGCATACAGGACAATGTTTGATTCTCACTCCCCAACCTTTGATTTGACTGAAACTGATACCCAATCCACCTTAAAAAGAAAATATATATATATGGTGTTCCAATTTATTGTGTCTCTGTGTGAAGATAACTGTATGATAAGATAAAACTTTTGGTACTGCACAATTTTTGTAGAAGTATTATAGGAAAAGAAAAGAAAAGCCTTTTCATAAATTAAAATTAGTTTTTTATGAATTAAAAGATCAATTTTTGGATAAGTCAGAACAAAAAATGAATTTTCAAACTAAACAGACCTTAAATTTTTAATGACTATAGAAAGTGTATTAGAGTACTATTGTATATAAGCATAATTTTTGCCATTGTTTTATGAAAGAAGTATAATAATATTCATTCAAGACATTGTTTCTTATTTCTTATGTTTCCAGTTAAAATTATAGAGATGATATCAAATTATTTAGACGGAGATGTATAATATTTCTTATATACATGTGCTTGCGTATGCTATAGGCTATTTTTTAACATTAATTTAATGATCTGGGCTTTCCTTTGTTACTTTCTCCACATTCCCTGTGTATTTGGGTCATTTCTTTCTGTACCCCCATAGTTTCTATGTGCATTTTATAGGGATGTTAAAAAATAAAATTGTTCCCTTTCACAGTCATCCTTTGCCATAACCACACTCATGGATAGCTGTCTCTTACCGTCGGCTTCCTCTTGTCATTACTGCCCCTTTGTTGTCATTGTCAATTTTATTTATATGTTGTGTCATAAATGAACTTAGAAAAAAAAATGTTTCGAATGTTCAGAAATTATTTTCTTACATAAATTTTTTTCGATTGTTTAATCTGAAATAAGCTTTTAGATCACACCAAAATTCAAAAAATAATTTTAAAATTGTATAATATAATTTGAAAGTTTTATGTAAAAAGATACTTCTGAATTGTTTATTTTGAAAGTTATAAAAGTTTTCGGATTGAACAATCTGAAAGTAAAAAATATTCTAAGATTGTATAATTTAGAAGATTCTTTTTTCATAAAAAAAAATGATTTTATGATTGTGTAATCTAGAAGTAAAAAGTAATTTTAGAATTACACAATTTAGAAGTTAAAAATGAGATTACACAATTTGAAAGTCAACAAATATTTTTGCATGGTATAATTTAAAGTCAAAAATAACTTTTGGTGTGCAATGTAGAAGCCTTTTTATGCTAAAAAAATCACATTGTACAATCCAAAAATTATTTTTTAAAGCAAAATAATGATTTTATGATTGTGTAATCTAGAAATAAAAAGTAATTTTAGGATTACACAATTTAGAAGTCAAAAATATTTATAGATTACAATTTGAAAGTCAAAAAATGTTTTCGCATTGTACAGTTTAAAAGTCAAAAGTAACTTTTGGTGTGCAATATAGAAGCCTTTTTATTCTAAAAAAATCACTTTGAGATTGTACAATCCAAAAATTATTTTTTAAAGCAAAATAAAATTTTTCATATATATGAGAGCGCAAAAGAAAAATATAGGGGTGCAAAAAGAAATTTTCATGTATTTATTTAGCTGTTTTGCTCCATCTATTTGGGCTAAGTCAACTTTACATGAAAAGGGTTAGATGTTAAATACTACTATTTACACTTTTCTATATTTCTATCTACACTTTCTTTTCTTTTATTTTAATTTTATTATAAAAAATATATTTAAAAATATTAAATATATTTTTCCATCTTCAATTAGAAATTCTATTTTTTAACTCTTCAATTAAAGTTTTATATTTTTATGTTTGATTTAGACTCTTGTGCTAGATTAATAAATTTCTAGTATTTTAGGGAGGAGTCTTGAATTTTCATTTTAGATTTGGTGAAAGAATAAAAACTCTAAGTGAATGAAATTGGATGTCGTGCTTCAACCTTTTTTATTAAGTATTGCATCTTCCATTTCAAATCGAAAGTGGAGGTGGACATTATATATATAAAAGAAAGAGTAGTTTGTGGTTGTCTTAAATGACAATGTTGCTTACATATTAATTGTGATTATATCAATTGGTTATGAATGAGAACTTGATTAATGGATTATGGAAAACAATTGCTCTTGATTAATTCTTAATAAAATTTGATTAACAAATTGAGGTAAAGAACAATTCAATCATTTCCTAATTGATTAATCTCATCATACTCAGTCACACTGCTTTGATCATTTCTACCAATATTATCGATCCCAAGAAAAAACACTGAAGTAAGAACGGCCGACGGAAGGGTGCAGTTTCATTGTGCAGAGCAAAAGGTAAAGAAGACATTCTCGGTACTATTCACAAACGACCCATAGGGGTGAAGGATAATGGGTTAAAAATGTTTTTGACCTAAAGTCATATTGATAAATTGACTTTGAATATAGAGGTGCAAGAAGAGATCATGGAGGTGCAAGAGTTGAAAGGGACAATCAAAGTGGAGTATAATGAATTTATACAAATTTTTAGATAAGAAAAACTTAAAGAAGAGGATATAAAGGAGTGTATATATAAATTTTCGAGAATGTAATAGTAAAAGTCTCATATGTTAGTGCTCCGATCAAGGGCAGCCTAGAAATTAAAGGGCCTTTTAAAACCTTTACAGATAATTACATTCTATACCCCATGTATTGATGTTGTACTCTCATAAAAATTAAATTTCTAAATTTACTCTTCAAAAATATATATCATGAATTATCTATTTAGATATGTATTTTTGAATCTAGAAAGATATATACAATTCAAAATGTATTAATATATTCCAAACTTTATTTTCAGATCCAAAAATATATTCTAGAATATGAATTTTAAAATATATTACATTATAAATTTTATATTTTAAAATATATTTATAGATTGTATATTCTGAAATGAATTTTTGGATTTAGATACATTTCTAGAATAAACGTTTTAGAATAAATTAATATATTCTGAGTTGTACATTTTGAAATACATTTTTAAAAATATATTCTAAAATAATGTATTTTAAAATATATTTTCAAATTCAAAAATACATTCTAAAATGTATATATTTAAAATATACAAAACTTCAAAAATAAGCTTTGGATTGCAGGATTGATATCTAGGCCTAGTTACTATTTGATGTCTTATGAACTTCTCCAGTATGTCTTCAAAGAGTGTAAATGAATTCACTAATTATTAACTTTGCTAGTTAAAACTTGAACCCCAAATCTTGGTTTATGGAGAACGAGTCTATTTTGTTTATTTTGACTTTATCTAATGTCAATTTTCAAATAAATTCTCTCAGAAAGATTCTGTCACCACTTTTAACTAATTTTCATGAATCTAAATTATATTTTTTTTATGATTTTACATTTTAGCAGGAAAGTGTGTTAATAATGAAATATTTGAAAAGAAAAAGATAATCAAGTCATAAACTAATTATGTGTTAAGTTCACGCTTCAAAATTTTTAACTAAATCAAATTTTAACTCAGTTGAAACAGTCTAAATCCTAGGTATCACAACAACTTTTCTTTCTCTTTACATTCTCCCTATATAATATTTTATACCTATTATTCGATTGCAGTCAAATTAGGGAAAAAAAAAAAAAACTAGAACTCCATTCCATTCCTTTCTTTTGAAGAGATAATACAAACACCAATTACTGAAATTCATCAATTCGATGAGGTCTTCCTCAAAGAACTAATCCAGAGGCAACTCATGCAAGACACATGACACGTCTCAGACTTGTTAGATCCATATTCTGCAATCAACACATATCTTTATACAATTCCTCAAACTTGTTAATATAAACTGAAACTCCACTATCAAAGAAAGACATATTCATGAACCCCATTAGGCACTTTTTTCACTCCTGTTTATTTGGCAACAACATTGAACTATCTGACACAGCAACATTACCTAGGTTCTCCACATAAGGCCTAATGAAAGTTCTCCTCCACCAAACCTCAAAGGCCCTTTGAAGATTGGGACAGCTATCACCAGTCTTCAAGAAACTCCCCAACCATGAAAGCAAAATGCTTTGTTGATCCTCCAAAGGCAAGGTGAGAATAGTCCTCCCAATTCCTTCTTCCACAAGTTTCCTATCAAATGACCTGCATCCATGCTGCAGCCAGTTGTAGTCATTCATCAGAGGCTGCAGCCATGTCTGTAACAACAACCTGCGTGTGTCCTTCGATGGAAGCAACTCCCCTCTCCCAATGCCAACGTACAGTCTCCCAGAAAGGCAGCTAACACAGTAGCGCGACACGGTCGGCAGCTTCGCGTGTAACACAGCCAGTTCTTGTTGGTTTGCCCACATCAGTGCAAACTCATCAGCAGCTTGTTTGTCAACCAAGATCTCAAGCAACCACATCAAGTTATCAGCTTCAAGAGCTATGCACTTTGCAAGAGGATCTCGCTCCTCACTGGGTTCTGCAGCCTGCTTGAACAGTGCAACCAGTGAGTCCAAGCAGGTTCTGCATGATCTGTAAATGGTGTCATTGCATATGTCGGTTCTGCGTGCATAGCTTGGAAGGCTGTTGTTCTCCCTGAGGAGCTTTAGAACAATGGATTTCATCTCTCTGCGGCCTCTTTCCTCGTTGCTTTTCAGCACAAGATCGATGATGTGGGAAAGAGTGTCTTTTGGGACATTAGAAGTCTCAGATGAAACTCGTTTCAGCACAGGGTTGATTCCAATTCCTTCTGCTTGGAGTTGTAGCACGGTTGACACCACCTTTTCTTCCTCTTCTTCTCCTACCCAAGGGACTGCTTCCAAGAACTCCAAACATGATTGGATGCATGAGCTGAAGCCAAGGAATTCTGCTACCTGAGGATATCACATTCATATTTAGGTTTTGCAGAATAACTTTTTATGTTTCTGTCTTCAAAACCAACTACAAAGAGATTCGGGGAAAGATTTAAGCATATGCTGATCATAAAAAAATCCACTCAACTTCAAGTTTTAAGTATTGATTAAGGTATCCTACATCTGAGCAAAATCTGATTGCATTAATCAGAGTTTTATGGAAATTGAAACAAAATCAAATTGAAAAATGAAGAAACTATAGACTAAGGCTGAATTTAACTTAAGACACTGAAATTTACCACTTCTTACAGAATCTGAATGAAGGTAAAAAGCCTGAATGCATGTAGTTCTAATGTGTTCTGCCACATGTAAGATTTTTTTTAAAATCCCACAAACTTTTCTCCCCTCAAAAAAGCAGTGAAAATTTGGTATTCGCCATCTTCTTTATTTCCTTTCTTTTCATTTACACTAAAAACAATTTGTTAGGAAAGCACATACCACAAATGGGTTCGAAATCAAAGTTGATTCTATAAAGAGGAAAGGGAAGAAGATATAAAAAGAAAGATCCTTTGAAGTTTGATTTTATTCAAGTCATTGGTGTTAACCATCTTAGGGAACCGGAATGCACACAATGAAATCTTGCAAAAGGATAAAAGGGTAAAATAACGAGACGAATTTGAAATGATGGGGCATCGCGTACTGTGGTTTTAGGCTTTTAGCCACAACCTTTCGTAATCAAACCTTAGAGACAGGACCAAAATATTTTGACCAACATTAATAATCTGATGATTTCGTGGCAATAAAAAGTAATTGACTCAGACATCTACTGATTGTTTTGAAAAAAAAATAAACCACCCCCATGTGACGCCATGATATATCATGATCATTACAAAGTCCTCATTCATTGAACACTCCACTCTGCAATGCAACTGTTGACCTTCTATGTCAAATTATATTTATATACAAGTATCTAGTTAGGTATATACTTTTCATGAGCACATAAGTATATACTAGTTAACCATAATTTTAAAAGAAATACCCAAAAATGTGCTAGACGAGCATTTTGGGGGTACATAGACATGAGGATTACTTGTCAACAATACTACAAATGATATTCATAGCAGAAGTTTACTTCTACTGCAACTCTTGATTTAACATCAGTAATGAAGTAATCTAATATCTAATATATATATGAGCACATGAGTATCTGATATCTATCATAAAAGGCACAATTCATGTGTAATGGAAGAAGCACTTCCTCTTTTAAGACCAGAGTTTAAAAGAAGTAATGAAGTTACAATAATCGAGGCGTATAAGAAAAATAAACCTGCAAATAACCTTATAAGAAATTATTCTTGAAACAGCTGCATTGCACCAGTTTCCGTTTCACTAGGACACCGTCCACAATTAATAATCAATAGTCGTTTACATCATTAAAAATAGTACATAATAGATTGATTTATTTTGAAATCCCATTAATTTAGAGAGGAGTATAATTGATGAGAGAAGTAACTCGAGGAGTATAATCAATGAGGAGAGAATTAATACTCTTCATCACAGATATGAATATCAAAAACGGAAGCCATCATTGCATTTCAAAAGCACAAATGAACATCCGCTGATACAGATAATATCAACATTACAATAGCAACACAACATATTTCATACCCATAAACACAATTATACAACAGAATTGGGTAAGCATAACACAAGTCAATGTTGATAAAATAACCATCATCAAAGCAAGACAATAACAGGAAATCACCTTAAGTATTCGGAGAATGCGAGAAACACTCTGCTTCATAAGCCGCTGCTTCATCTCCTTACAGTACATAAGACCAACAGTTTCAACATATATCTCAACATCCTCGCAGTCACCGATTTGGAGACAAGACATACCCGATTGTTCAGATAGTTTTTCAGAGAAGAAGCTACTCTTCTCAGTCAGAACATTCCTGTGCACACTTAACTTGACACAAAATCCCTGCTTCCCGAGCAAAATCACTTTCATATCACAAGTTCCAGGTTCACCAAACTCAATAGCAACCTTCTTTGGCAAAGATTCAATCTTTGGCCTGGGTCCCCTTTCTGCAGCAGCCACAGATGAAGTAGGTGGAGGAGGTCTTTCTGGAGCAGCTGCACATTGTTGATCATCACAAAGAACCAATCTTGAAGGGGCATCTGCAGCTGCAGCAGTTCTTCTCTCATACACCGGCACAGACACAGGCTTTTTTTGAACACTGGTTTTTGGTGGTGGTGAAGAGGGTTTGGGCTTATTGAGAGGATTCTGAGCCTTGAGGCTTTTCTGAAACACCACAGGAGAAGGGCAGCACCAAAACCCTTCTGGGGTCACAGCTATTGGAACATTTTTAATCTTGGTTTGGCCTTGCTGCATCCTGGTAAGCCTAATTTCTGCCATGTCTACCAATGACTCCCAACACACACACAAAGCTAATGAGGAAGAATAAGGTATGAGAGCATCACAAGTAGTGAAAACTGAGAATGATGCAGAGGAAGAAAAAACCAAACACGCCCCTCGTTTTCGTGAGGAGCAACAACCAAATTTGGTGTATTGTACTTCAAAGTCAAGTCAAGAGAAAGAAAATCTCTCGGCAAGTTTTGTTCCACCCTTTCCGCAAGTTCAGCTCTTCCCTTGAAAACAGTGCTCCTCCCGCATAACTAAGGAAACCAACCAACTAACCATCTGCAAAATCTTATCTTGATCTGCTTCTCCCCTTATTGCAGTTTCTTATTTCACAAAAGATTTGAATCCCAAACGAATTTAGTTTTGAGAGAGAGAGAGTGGTTAAAGTATATTTTATTTTAAAAGTATAACTGAAGAGTTAGCTAAAGAGAAAAACTAAATAGAGAAAGAGGGGGAAAAGGCCAAAAACAGAAAAACGGATTCTTTCTCTTGTCACCAGCAGCCGCAGCACCGCCAAAAGGTAACTTACCAAGTAATGGTGTCACATGAAAAACTACTGAAAACCCATGTCATTATATTGCTAACTCAACTCAACCCACAGAGAGAGAAAAGTGACATAACAGAAGCCACAGTGCAAAGCATGAAGGGAACCAGAAAACATGTAGTTCTAGCCAGAGAAGATAATTAGTGCAGTGCAGTGCAGTGTAGCACACAGTTGCAACCAGCAATGCCTTCTTCAATTTGTAAAGCAGAAGGAGAAAAAAAAACACCACAAGACACGAAGAAGAAAAGGAAAAGCAAAAAGGGAATGAAGGAGTGGATGATGATGATGGCTCATGGAGTGTGTTTAAGTTCTATGCTTTGGATGATTGACTTTGTACCTCTGTGGGTCTCAGAAATTTGCATTACTTGTTTTGTTGGACCCCAGAATGTTACACCATTTATTTGTTGTGTGCAAAAGTGACTGTTTTTGGGAAGAAGAGAAAAAGAAAAAGTAATTGGCTTTTCATTTGCCTCTCTTGTTTTTCCTACTGTTGTGTAATACACACAGCTCACTCATCATCACGGACAGCAGGCATGCCTTCCTTTATTATTATTTTTTTCCCATAATTTTCTGAGATTCTTTGTGTCCCAATTGCTTAAAGGGTCCGTCGTTGGATTTTCTAGGCAGGGAGCTAACGTAATCTAGAGTGAAGATGAAGTTTTGTGGCATGGTGTTGCAATTACTTGGACACCCTTATGGTGAAGATTCTCGGATACTGTTCTTTTTCGCACTATTTTAGGTTCAAGAGTGTGAGGTTCAATCTTCTTATGCACTGATAACACTAACATGCCAGCAACTCAACAAAGTAGTATTCGATTTAGAATATGTGGAGTGTTGATAATAAAAGATGTGGGGTTATAATTTTTTTCATTTTTAATAAATTTAATCTAATTGATAATAAAAAGTTTGTCTTATAGAATATATTCTTAAAAAGTATCTTATTGTCATTGGTATTTTTTTAGTATATGTTTAATGTATATATTCAGTTTAATCTTAAAATTATCGTTTATCATCATATTAGTTTCTGAATTAGGGATACATAATTAATTTTAAAAATGTAAATAAAACTTTCAAAGAAAAATAAGTTTTTTTTTTTATTATTTTCAGAAACTAAAGTATCATTTACTCAACCTTTCTAAGGCAAAAACTCAATTTAGCTTATTAACTCTCTTTGAATAGTTTTCTTTGTCATCATATATTTTAGGTAAAATATTTAATATCTATTTGGTTGTAATTTTTTTTCTTAGTCACGCTTTTTTCGTAGAAACAATTCAAACTCACCCATGACTAATCTCTTCTACAAGATTCTTTATTATCACATGAAAAATAATTTTCACTCTAATATAGAATTCATTCATAACAAGTTTTAGTAACTTTTGTTCTCCTTTCACTTACCCATGTATCCCCATTCGGACTTAAAAACATTTTTAATAATTAAATAACCTCGATTATAATTATGTGCACAAAAAACTTACATAAAAACTCATCTATTCTGATAGAGTAATATTCTGAAAACTTTTAACAACCAGTGAGACAAACTTTAAAATTGTGGTAACATAAACTGCATTTGTTGTCCTTGTTCTTTTGTCTTTGGTTTTTTAGAGTTTATAATGATGAAAGTGGCAGTTAAATATTATGATACATTGGGGGACCGAAAACGATGGATGGTGTATACTCCAAACCAAAAGAAGAAAATGCTCTGTTCCTTCTTCCATCTTCAAAGAATTCGATGGCCATTCTTGTTCTTTTGTTGACCCTGTTTCGGTTCTACTCAAGTCCACTTGAGATATATAATAAAGGTGTGTTATGAGATTCTTAAAAAATGTTTTAATCTTATTTTAAGTTTTGTAATATTTTAAGTTTTCTTAAAAAATAAAACTTATATAACGCACGTGTTTATATTTAATTTATAATAATTTAAAATTATCTTAGTTATTATAATTAAATATTATATAAAGTGATGATATAAAAATGATATTATAGTTAAATAAAAATAATATTACAATATTGTAACGAAGTTAAATTAATTAATATAATTATATTTTAATTTAATATTGTAAAACACAATAAATAATTTTATACAAAATAAATAATCATAATTATAAAATCCGCGCAATTCATTTAATATGCATCAAAATTTAAATAACAAAATAAAAAATATACAATGATAAATTTTAAGCAACGGAAACGTATCTCTCTTCAACAATATGTTATTCACTATACTGCAATATATATATATATATATATATATATTGACACTATAAACATGTGTTAGTCCACGTATAATTGAAATTTGAGATTTAGGTATTTTAAAGGTGGGTTTCACATCTTTTCTAGATCTTTTTTCACAATTGTAGCTCACTCTGTATACATAGCATTTGCTACATAATACTCTAAATTACATTGCGTTCTATTTGTTATGTATTGACAACAAGAACTTGTTAAATATAGCGGATCTGTTTAACACATTAATGTGCTTATTTAAAAAAAGAGTTTATCCTAACATTTTTTTTTTTCATGAAAACAGTTCAAGTTTTTTGAAACTAGTGGTCTAAAAACATTATTAACATTGAAAATTATATTAATTTTTTTATCTGTATGATCTAAAATCTTATCTAAGACGCAAACCTTAAATTTAAAACTTTCAACATACCACATTAACACATTTCAGTAGAGGTTATTTTTATATAAAACTTAAGTATTAAATTTAAAAATCCTGATTAAAACATTTGTATTAGAAATATTAGGATTACACATCTAAATTTTCATCCATCATCCCATTTAAATCTATGATGAAAAAAATCATATGCAAAAGTGAGACAGTGTAGTTTTTGAAAGCCTATTTATACTAGTATGTTAAAGATATTCATTCCAATATTTAATTTCCAATGGTTTAATTACATGTTTGTATGTCTCACACCTAATTAGCAGGGTCAAATTAATATGCGTTTACTATCATAACACCTAACCGAACCCCTTTTCCTTCTTTAACTTCCTGCATGGAAAACGATTCCTTACCTAAAGTTGGCATGCATTGATTAATTTGGGTCAAAATCAATGAGGAATGCAAAAATTGAATGTTATCAATCCTAATAATTCTTTTACTTCTTATATGCAGTAGTATTAAATATATTATATATTTTTAAAATACTAAATACTTTACTTTTAAGATAAAATAGTAAAAAGATTTTTTGAGTAAAAAATAAGAGCATGGAGGTGAATGAGAATGGAGACTTGAATGATTAAGAAAATAATTAGTGTTGAATAATGGATTGCCTATAGTTAGGCATTTGACTGGGTCTTCCCAACCACGCCTAGCTTTATCCAACCTGCAATATCTTACGAGTCAAGTGTGTTTCAATAATCAGCCAAACTTATCTTATTGAGTCAATATGAAATCTTTGAAATCTGTCACTTCAAACACCAATTGTTACATATTAAACAGGGTGTCAGATGACGTGTTTAGAAAACAAATTATGTGTCAAAATTCATAATTCGTGTTTGATAAAGGTAATGGATAACATATTAAAGATTAAAATTTAGCATAAAAATTACAAAATTATAAGAGATTCTTTAATCAAATTTTCTACTCGAAATTTTACAATTTTCCATATAATTAGTATATGTCTTTTTGGGACTCATTTGATAGATAAGGTAGAATAATTGTCCTATCTTATTATAACATAATGTTTGTTAATTTGCTTTAATATGATACAGTAATGTTATTTTGTTACTTACCATATTATATTATTGTAATATACTTTTTATTTAAGGGAAATTTAGTTAGGTTAAACTTTCTCTCCTCCTTTTCTTTACATATAATATTTACACATAATTTAAATTACGATATTAACTAAAATATATAATAAATTTTATTATTTAAATATATATTTTTTAAAATATTTGTAACATAGTTTAATTTTAAAAAAATATTAACTTATTTATAATTTTAATAAAATTAATTATATAAATAAAATATTTTTTTTATAATAATGTTAGCATTAAATTTATGTGACAATATATATCGTAATTTTTATAACATGTATTATATTTAAAATTATTATGAAATATAAATTTAAATTATATTATTTATTACAATATTAAATTATATCGTAATTATTTAAATATTATTTAAAATAAAAATTATGCTTATAATATGTTCATATTGTCTCTATTTTAATGAATAAGGACAAGAGACTTAAAGAAAAAAAAAAAAAAATAAAGAAGTAACAATTTCACACCAAAAGAATCAACAAAAGAAATAAAATGAATCTTAAAATAATATTTGTTTTTTTATGGAACTTTAGAAGTACAAGTTTTATGATCCCATACTAAGTCTAATTT
>Ga0209700_100505_pt1 | contig 73542 bp, 39 predicted proteins | sample SiratroredBW_FD_187528 | JGI IMG/M metagenome (GOLD analysis project Ga0209700, IMG submission 187528) | Root nodule microbial communities of legume samples collected from California, USA - Siratro red BW (SPAdes) (version 2) | ecosystem: Host-associated > Plants > Roots > Nodule | place: USA... | reverse complement strand
TATATATATATATATATATATATATATATATATATATATATATATATATATATATATATATATATATATATATATATATATATATATGTATGTATGTATATTATTAAGTGATTTTCTTAAAAGGTTGTGTCTTAGTTCTGATAGATGGATTGCTTAGAAAGATTTTCGAGACTTTTTATTTCGTAGAACTCAACTTTGAAGATTAGTTATAGATAAATATCATGCAATTTAAGGAGATAAAAGATAAGAGGGATTTACACTATGTTTTTATTCCAATTTATTTATTAACTAACACTATATCCAGTTCTCAATTAATAGATTGAGATTCACTAGGAAGACTACTACTAGATACAACTAAGTTTTATTTGAACCTTAGTCACTCTTGGCTAAAACTAAGTATTATTTGAATCGTAGTTACTCATGACCAAAATAAGTATTATTTTAACCACAACCACTCCTGACTAAGACGGATATTTTTTGTATTGCAATCACTCCTTACTAAGACGCAATCACTCCTTACTAAGACAAGTATTCTTTGAAATACATTGACTCCTAGCTAATATGAGTATTCTTTGAAACTCACTCACTTCTTATTAAGAAAAATATTCTTTGGAACATGGTCATTCGTGACTAAAACTAAGTATTCTTTTAACAATAACCCTTCTTGACTAAGATATTGAATATTTTTTTTATCACATAGATCAGTGATAGTTACTTATTAGATAGGAGTAATCTCTTCCTACATATGTATAATTTAATCACTCTAATATAATCACTTGTTATTATGCTCTTCAACTTGAAAGATTTCTATTCGTTTATAACATTTCAAAAAATTTAGTACTTTTACATACAATAAATCTATAATATTGAAATGTCATATTAGACTCTCTCTACATTTATATAGAGAACTATTAGATAGATGCTCGGATGGAAAGAAATTAATGGTATATTGGATTTGGTAGAATTAGTAACGGTGGTTTGGAAAGAAGATGAGTGGTTCCACCAGACTATACACTCCTATTAATATATATCTACATCCTGGAATGTGCTATGCTGAACCTTTATTAGAAAGACACAAAATAAAGTAGAAAAAGTGGTGGAAGCTTTTGTGGTATTAGGAAACATTATGAAACTTAATAAATAAATTTAAATTCATAATTTAAATCAATATCAATTTTTTAAGAATAATTGTAATATAAAATTTAAAGATTAATTGAAAATTTAAATATTAAATTTAAACTTGATCTATTTTTAAATAAAATTAATTTCTTAACTTAATTATTTGTTAAAAAAATTATTTACAATAAGATTTGGAAACCTAAAAAATAAATTTAAATTAATGGTGTAAGTTCGCTAATGTTATAAATATGAACTTAATATTAGAAGCTAATGATTTAATAACTATACATTTTTATAATTAAAAATTATATTTACAGTAATAGTAAATTTAATTTTGTGAATATATTTTTATATCTAGTAACAAATTTATTACTTGTAAAAAATTTATTATTTTATTATATTTTTAATTAATTATTATAAATTATTGTTATATTGTAATATGGATGTTTATAAAAAGCTACATCTTAACTTCAACTTCGTGATAAATTTTTGGACATTTTTAATTGAGTTTCTATTAAATTTTTTTGGTTTCTTGATTACATAAAATTTATATTTTTTTCAATTGAGTTTCTGTTGTTTAACTTTTCTAGTTAATTATGTGACGTGATTGTTATATTACCACCTAGTCTTATTTATGTCTTTTTACATATTATTTTTTATGTTAATATTAAACGACGTAGTTTTTCTTTTTGTGTAAGGATAAAGGAAAGGCAAAATAAAAATATAAATATAGTGTTGGGAGAACGTGGAATAAGCATGCGGGTTGAATAGTAAAATAATAACAATAAGGGGTTAAGCCAAATATAAGCAAGTTGATCATATATTTCTTTTATATTCCACGACCTTCAAATGCAACTCCACCTCATCCTTGTTCTAAAGTCTCCTAACATTGTATTTTAGTTTTCATTTTGCTTTCCTCTTTGTTTGTGTATAATCCTTTAACACGCTTTTGTTTTTTTTTTTTTTTTTTTTTTCCCTTAATCTCATCCAGATAAGTTGTTTCTCGTTGTTTTGAACCAAAATAATAAAATTTATTTGTTATTAGATGTCCTACAAATAGGCCTCCTTATTCGATGTTCTTCACTATTTTCACACACAACTCCAACTCTACACTTGTTATGTTGTTAAACTCTGTGCTCGTTCCGCATTTTTCCAAAATCGTATCTAGATTTTAGTTTTGCTTTTCATTTTGTTTTCATTTAACCTCACCCAAAAATAAAATCTACATGTTATGTTAATCACAAAGCTATGTCCTTTAATATTAACATAAAATAACATGTGCAAATAATTAAGCAAGGTGGTGGAATAAGATAATAATCGCATCACTCAATTAACATAATAATTAAACAACAGAGATTCAATTGAAAAATATAGATTTTTTTAGTATTCAATAGACTAAGATAATTTGCTAGGGAGTCAATTGAAAATATCCAAATTTATCAAGAACTTGAGACTTAATTAAGCCTTATATAAATAATTTTATTATAAAATATTAAATTAAAATAATAAAAATGAATAATTTAAATAAATACTAAAGTATGTATGCACAAATAACTAATACCATTTATTGTAAACAGAATAAAAAATAACATTAAAAAAGTACAAAGAAAAACAATATTAAAAACAAAAAAAAAAAACAATAAAATTGTTTTGATTCATGAATTATATATTCTGTATGGATAAAGAATTCGATTTTGTTGGTTGAATATTTAGTGAATAGAGGTGATCCAAAATGTCTTAACCTAAATTAAAATTGAATCATTTCAACAACATCAACATCAGTTTTAACATAGATGAAGTTATGGAGGATCCTTGAATCAATAACTCAAATGGGTATTCAAACTTTGTGTCCTTTTTTCGATCACCACAATTCAATATATGAATGTGAATCTTTGTTTAAGATTTTTTTTTTTTTTTTGAAAGTAGACAAGTTGTACTAAGACCCTTTTAGTTATCAAAGATTGTTCCTCTTTGAACCATGTCATTGAAGAAAGGATTTATTCAATAAAATTGTTGGGATTTCAAGAAGAGCTAAGTTGTGTTGTTACGATGGTAGATGATATTAACAAGAAGAGAAGTTTGTAAGTTACAAAATATAAAAAAATTGGAATGAGTAAACCATACATTTATATGTTGTTTTGAATTATTTGGACCATTGAAATCTTTCGTACAATCATAGTTGTTCATTTAGCTTTTCAACAAAATGATTGTTTAGAATGTATTTGACTTGTGAAAAGTTACATCATGTGACCCAAGCTAGAATTTCTTATGCATGAACAACAACATGCATGAAGAGTAACCTTGTGTGTGAAAAGCAGGATTTTGGATGAGCGAACAATAATATGACAAGATTCGATTCAAGATTTCTAATTCTTGAATAGTAAACTAGTGTGAATTAACATAATTTTTCGGGTTTATTAGTGAGGTTGTTAACTGTTTAAGAAAAATATAGCATTTCTTAATGCAGGATTCTTGATGTGTGAACAATACCATGGTGTGACCTGAAGCAAGATTATTGAATCTTATTAATCACTACAATTATTACCTTCCAGTTAATCGGTATTGATTGGTTATATTTTATGCAAAAATGATACATTAGGTTAACAGAGTTAGGCATGAGGAGTTTGGTGATGGAGAGATGTCATGCACACAATTCAAGTTATGGAACATGTGGATATATAGAGATGATCACAACAAAAATTGCCGACAAATAAAAACATAATAAAATAAGTTTAAATGTTCATGCAGAATGTCTAAAGTTCTTTTCACCCAGAAATGTCCCATTAATCCTCCCCCATGTGCCTCCCTCATAAGCAACTCTTGCATAGAAGATTGCGGCACACATAATTTGTTTTCTTTGAATAAGTAACCGTCAACTCTATGAAAATTCTTAAATGTCCCCTTTTCACATGCAGCAAATATTTGTGCAAAGGCAGAGTCATGTTCATACAATTCCTTTACATATTCAAAGCCAATTAACTTTGCATCAAGAGAAGTAAGTAGAGCATACCTTCTTGATAAGGCATCAAAAACAATATTTTCCTGACCTTTCTTGTACTTGATCACATATGGAAAAGGCTCAATGAATTCCATCCATTTGGCATGCCTCTTGTTCAACTTGCTTTGACGCTTTATATGCTTTAAGGATTGATGATCGGTGTGAATCACAAATTGTTTCGGCCAAAGATAGTGTTGCCAATTCTCTAAAGCCTTCATAAGTGCATAAATCTCCTTATCATAAGTTGGGTATTTTAGAGCTGCCCCATTCAATTTCCCACTGAAGTAGGCAATTGGTCTCCCTTCCTGCATCAAAACAGCACCTATACCTATACCAGATGCATCACATTCTATTTCAAATGTTTTGTTAAAATTTGGAAGTGACAAAACAAGTGTAGAACACAATTTATTTTTAAGATCCATAAATGCATTATTTTGTTCTTCTCCATTTAAAACCAACAAATTTCTTAATAATCCTAGTTAAAGGTGTAACAATGGTATTGAAGTCTTTCACAAATCGTCTATAAAAACTTGCTAAGCCATGAAAGTTTCTTACGTCAGTAACGCTAGTTGGTGTTGGCCACTCACCTTTTCTTCATCCACCTCTATTCCTTGAGCACTTACAACATAGCTAAGGAAAACAATTTTACTCATGTAGAAGGAACACTTTTTCAGATTTGCATACAACTTTTCCTTTCTAAGAACATCAAAAACATAATGCAAATGGCTAATGTGTTCATCAAGATTGTTGCTATAAATCAGAATATCATCAAAATATACAACAACAAATTTGCCAAGAAATTCACGCAACACATGATTCATTAATCGCATAAAAGTACTTGGTGCATTAGTGAGTCCAAATGGCATGACCAACCATTCATACAATCTATGTTTTGTTTTGAATGTAGTTTTCCACTCATCACCTTCCCTCATTCTAATTTGATGGTATCCAGATTTCAAATCAATTTTTGAGAAAATGGTGAAACTGTGCAATTCATCAAGCATGTTATCTAACCTAGGGATAAGGTGATGATACTTTACCGCAATGTTGTTTATAACTCTACAATCACAACACATTTGTCATGCTCTATCCTTCTTTGATACAAGTAGAACTAGAACTGCACAAAGACTCAAGCTCTCCCTCACATGTTCTTTTGCCAAAAGCTCTTCAACCTGCCTTTGTAATTCTTTAGTTTCTTCAGGATTGCACCTATAGGCTGGCCGGTTTGGAATAGTTGCACCAGGAATGAAATCTATTTGATGCTCAATTCCACTAATGGGTGGCAATCTACTAGGGGTTTCTTCTGGAAACAAGTCTTCAAATTCCTACAACAATGAACTAACAGAACTAGGAAGAGAGGACTCAAGTGAATTAGAGGTCAAGCAAGCCTTATTGTAAACAAATACAAGTATTGGCTGTTTGGTAAAATAGGCTACCCTCACTTGACTTGGTTTTGCATAAAAATTTTCTGCTCTTTTAGCCTCTCCTATTTCTTGTTTCTCTTTTACCTCACAATCATTTTTTTCTTTTTTACTTTTTCTCGTTTTTCTGCTCACTTTTTTTTTTCTCTCTTTCTCTTTTCATTTTCAACTGGTCTTCATACATTTGCTTAGGAGTAAGTGGTGCAAGGGTGATGGTTCTGTTATTTCTCACAAATGAGTGTCTATTGGTATAACCATCCTTTGTTGCCCTCCGATCAAAATCCCATGGTCTTCCCAAGAGTAAATGTGTAGTATGCATAGGAACAACATCACAAAGCACTTCATCACTATATTTTCCAATTGAAAATGAAACTAAAACTTGTTTATTTACCCAAATCTCCCCACATTCATTCAGCCACTCCAATTTATAAGGTTTGAGATGTTTAAAGGTTGGCAAGTTCAGCTTCTCAACCAATGTGGTACTCGCAACATTTGTGCAGCTTCCTCTATCTATGATTATACTGCACACCTTATTATTGATGAGGCAGCGAGTATGAAAATATTCTCCCTTTGTTGTTTCATGTTATCTTCTTTAACTTGGAAATTTAGAACACGTTCAGTTACAAGTGCTTCTCCCTCAACTGCATATTCAACTTCATCATCACTTTCTTCTTCAGTTTCTGCCATGGATTTATCACCTTCACTGTCACTTTCCACAATATTGTCACGCAGAACCATGACTCTTGTTTGGGCATTGTGATGATATGTGACCTAAACCATGACATTTAAAACATTTTATATCTCTGTTTTTAGAGGATTGAATTTCAGATTTACCTTTCCCCTTTAAATCTTCTCTAATTTTGTTCTTAGCTGCTTCCTTTGGAATACCCTTTTCCTCCTTCTTCCAGCTCGGTTTGTAGGATGAACCAGAACCAGTGTTATACTTAGAGATTCCCTTTTGCTTTAGTTGCCTTTCCACCTTAATGGCCATGTGCACTATGTCTTCTAAATCTACATAGTGTTGCAACTCCACTACATGTGTAATTTCTTTGTTCAACCTATTGAGAAATCATGTCATGGTTGCTTCTTTATCTTCATTCACATAAGCTTTCACCATCGTCATCTCCATCTCCTTATAATAGTCCTCCACACATTTAGAGCCTTGCATAAGTCTCTGCAATTTTTGGTAGATGTCTCTATAGTAATGGTTGGGAACAAACCTCTTCCTCATTAGAGCCTTCATTCTCCATGTTTTTACTGATCTCTCTCCATCTCTCCTCCTACTCAACATCAATTTATCCCACCACACTATGACATAATCAGTGAACTCTATCACAACCAACTTCACCTTTTTTGCATCTGAATAATTATGGCAGTCAAAGATGAACTCCATTTTCTTCTCCCACTCCAGATATATTTCAGGATCATTCTTCCCTTGAAAAGAATATATTTTCATTTTAATGTCATTAAGGCTTTCATCTCTATGATCAAACCTCATGTGCTTTCTCTCACGCCTACCTCCTCTACACCTATTTCTACCCATCAAAAATCATATTCCTCCTTTGTCTCCCCACTATTTTCTCTACCAAAGTCATTATCTTCACTCCCTCCATGGTTTCTCCTATTTCAACTTGAACTATTCCCATCGTCAGATCGATCATTTTGCAGATTGGTTAATTTCTCATCTTGCCTATCCATTTTGTCCCTCATCTCTCCCAACACCATATTCAATCTCTCAAATTGTTGCTACATTGCTTTAAGAGTAAAATCAAGATTTGATGAGTCTCCAGAATTTCCCTCTCTATTTGTCATTTGTAAAACCTGAAATGAAAACGTTAGTGAAAAAAAATATTCGTCACGTGTTTTCACTCAAGGATAACGCTCTACACTCGTGTTTTCTCTATATTTTTGGCTTTCTCTATTCCAATAAAATTTTAGAACACTCTTGAATTCTTTTTAGCCCTCTCTATAAGCTCTTAAAAGGTCTTACAACTTAATCCAAGCAAACACCAGCAAAATGATGCAATACTTTTCTGAACAAGGATCTTAACTTTAAAATAGAGAAATATTCTCCACGAATATAGAATATGGGTTTTTTTTTTCTTTTCTAAAACAAAAATACAAAATGCTATAATATTTCTTCTCTTTTCTTCTTCTTTTTCTTTTTTTGCTTTTTTTTATGATTTTTTTTCTTGTTTTATTCATAAACGAAATGAACAAATGTATACAAAGATTTCAGAACAAGATAACTAGTAAAACAGTAGAAGATATAACTTGGCTGCTAGGAACGAAGCTTTGATACCAAATGATGTGAACTCGGTTAGGAATAAATCCCAGAACCCACAACAAAGAGTATTTGAATGCCCCAAGATCCCTAAGTATTTAGATTTAAGATGATCTACTCAAAATCCTTGTCTTGCGAAAAAATAAATGCAACAAAGATCTTAAAGTATAAGAAACGCCACAAGGATGATCAGTCCTCGATAAGTTTGCAAGTCCAATGAAGAACTCAAGAGAAAAACTCTCACTTCTGAAATTTTCAAAATAAAATTTGTATTTCAAATTTAACATGTTGTTTACATGTGTTTTTTTTTTACTTAAATAGACTTTTGTTAGCTTTTAAAATCTGACCTGACTCCTCATTAGTCTAAAAGTCTCCAAAATTTAATGTAACAACAACAGTTTGGCACACTTTCAGGTGATTAATTAATTACATAAAATGGGAATACGAAAAACACAATTTACTAAGCATAACTACTCTAAGCTCTATGGAAAATTAATCAAAATACATCAAAACAAAATGTAAAGTTCATTCAGAATAATTGGTGACTCTCCAGAATTTAATTTTAGCCCATTTACACTTAAATTAAATATGGTGATACATTTTCTATGGGTGTTTCACTTCAATTGACTTGTTTTTGGCCCAAATCTCGTCCATTTAATCCCTTCATCAGCCCATATCAAATTAAGAACGTGATCAGGCTTAAATTCAATCTTAGACTTTGTTTGCGCAGTCAAAATGTCTTGAACCAGCCTAATCAATGCCTCTTTCAGTTTTCGGGCCCTTGACCTGGTGATTGGTCCACTTGGAATTTGCAAAACTTGTCGTGGATTGTTTATTTGTACAGGTGCTTGAGGTTGGTTAAACTTCTGCTCTTGGTTCTTATCACAAATTCACCACTAAAATAATTTTGAGACAAAACCAGACTTCAGATCCAGTTGTAGAACACTTTCCTGATGTAGAAACTGATGTAGACCAGTGCTGAGATATCATAGATCAATGGAAGTGCACCAAGAACCTATTCTTGAAGCTTTCTTGATTAAAGATTCACTTAGCTCTCTTGAAAATGGTTCATGCTCTTGTCTTGATTTGTAAAAGAGTGTTAATTCTTAGTTCTTTCTCTTTTGTACTCTGTGTATTCAAAAAGATATGAAAATTGTGTTTTAAAATAGTTTTTAAACATATTTAAAAGAGCAGCTATTCATTAAAATTGTTATTTATGAGAGATCAATCGATTGAAATCCAGTTAAATCTGTGGATTTTACTTGACAGGATTTTTCAATTGATTGAGTTATAAAAACAACCAATTCAAAATATTTTAACTTTATTTTATTTATTTATCTTTTTCAAAACAGTTTTAAATTAACTTCTTAAAGCTTCTTGGATCAACCACTGATTTATGAACCTTGCACGTTATCTAATCAACACACACACTAAAATGTAAGACAAAATCTTCAAATCATCTTAAACTTGAGTTGCCTTTGAGTCAACTTCACTTTGACTTTACTTTGATTGCTCTTGACTTCATCAAATACAAAATCTGCAAGATTTTTAATAGAAAATAACTTTACCTCGTGTTATGAGATATCTTCAATATTTGTTTAAATTTAATATTGAACGAATCTCTTTGGCAGATGGGCATTCCCTATAATCATAGAATGAACATATGAATATTTATTCAAATACTATGTTAGCTTAGTCTATAGGTATCATTTGACATTTAGTGCACATTTCATCTATACTTGTATACGCCTTATCAAACTTGAGAAAAATAACATAATATTATATATTTGTTAGACAAAACACTTGTATCTTACATAATATGTTGTTTTTATAAAATTATCATATTACAGACAAAATATGACCATATTTTATACTTAGTTATTTTAAGAACTAATTAAAATTTTGGGGTGCTCGACTTTTGTATTAATAATTTATCAAATGCATCTTTTATCGATTCAGTCTATCAATCATACCAGTAGAAGATCCAAGTAGTCTTTGTTAATTATATTTATCGTGACTAAACCCATCAACGGTCACATGTTCATACAAATAAATAACATGAATCACAATATGGATATGCAATATGAAATTTTCATGTGATGAGATCTTAACATGTCTAATTCTATTAAGTTCTCCTTAAACCTTAATGAGATAATTCCATAACAAAATCAAAGTTTAAATATATCAAAATTTTATCGAAAATTGTACTTGAACCATATATTGAATAGAATGTCTATGTCATGGAAAACAATAAAAAAATTATAAAGCCTTACTAAAATTAAATATCACTTTGAAGGCATAACAATCATACGAATTTATTTTCATGAAACATTTTTGGAGTTAATCTTTTAGTAAGCAGATCAGTAAACATGAAGTTTGTGTTAATATTTTATGGAAAACGATTTGTTCTAAACTCTTTAACAACTAAGAACGACTTTGTTCAACTTCTATTGTTTTTGGAAGATAAAACTGTTTGAATTGTTATCACAAAATAAATGTATTAAGTGGTCTTTCAACACTATACATACTTCTGTAATAAAATTTCATAATCAATTTATGTGTTTAGATATCCCTAATACATTATGAAGTCAGCATCAATTGTAGAAGAGGTTATGAGAGATTTTCTATGATTCGTTGAGATATAAGACCTTTGTATATAGATAATCTAAATATCACTTGAAGACAAAAATAAATAAAATTACCATTATCGTTTTGCACATCTATATGTTATCCTTAGAGGTCTACGATAAAATTTTCTATTTCAAAATGCTAATATTAATGCAAGTAACACAAATTCTATATAATGAATTATTAATTAATTATTATTTTATTAAATATTTAGAGAACAGACAAATTACACAAAAATCAATTAAGTGGTTTTTCTCCACTATACATAGTTCTGTAATAAAATTTCATAATCAATTTATTTGTTTAGATACCCATAGTACATTATGAACTCAGCATCAATAGGAGAAGAGGCTATAAGAGATTGTTTATGACTTTTTGGAGAAATAAGACCTTTGTATATACATAATCTAAATATCACTTGAAGACATAAAAAAAGTTACCATTATCGTTTTGCAAATTCTATCTGTTATCCTTAGAGGTCAATGATAAAATTTTCTATTTCAAAATGCTAATATTAATGCAACTAACACAAATTCTATATACTGAATTATTAATTAATTATTATTTTATAAATATTTAGAGAACAGACAAATTATATTTAAAATAACAGTCCATTAATTGTATATTTATTAATTCTTTGAATACAATTATATACAGTAAATTAGAAAATGCTTTTAGTTCTCATCCTAAAAAGTATATGATTCAACATTTAATTTTAGGTAAATGGTCATTTTGATTCCTAAAACAATTTAGTTCCTAAATGAAAGAAGAGTACTATTTAGTCCTTGCATATGGAAAAAATATAGAAACGATTTTCTGTTTCGAAATTTCTAGAGACCATTAATTATATCTTTGTAATATTATGAGCCATGACAATAATTTGAATTTTTAAGGACTAATTTAACATCAAGTTGCAAATATTTTGGACTAAATTGTATTATTTTATACATTTAGAAACTAAATCAATTTCACGTTCTTTTAATGATTAAATTTATTTACCCTTTAATTATTACATATAACACAAAACAAGGACCAAAAGTTAGGTATTTAAAAAGTGGTAGGAACTAGTTGGTGAGTAATAATACAGTAATTATTTATCTCTTCCATTGTGTACTTACAAAAATACTAATTGAACATACTCTTCATGCACATGCAGATGAGAAGAAAATAATAAACAGGTCCCGAATTTTTATGGTGTTGTGACATTAGGTCTCTGTATCCAAGAAAATCCTTCAAAGTGTAAAAGTTAACAATCATATTAATTTAAAATTAAAAAAAAGCATGATTAGTATGATAAAACTAGCCTATTTAGGGACTAAAATGATAATATTTAGTTAAATTCTTAAGGACTAAAGTTAAATTAAGTAGCTAAGAAGTACAGTGACCAAATTGCGCTTATTTAATTTCTTACTTTCAAGATTAATATGGCAATACATCTTTCCAAGATTAAAATTTCTACATAAACAAGCATATTAATTATATTTTAATTTGTATGTTTTCTTATTAAGAAGACAATAAAAAAATCTCATATTTAATTTATGTTCTTCGTATGGTAAGTCATTTATGCAATATTTTATTGTAAATCCTTATAATTAATTATTATATATGGATTTAATTACTCACTTTTATGATAAGTCAATGCACAAATTTGGTATGTGAGTCCAAAATAAATGTCTCTATGAAACTTCCCATAAATTCAACCAAGTTACATCTCAAAATTACTTGTATAAATAGAACAACATTGAGAATGAGAGAAACACACTGAATTAGCATTTTCAAAATTTCTCTCACACTGAATTAGCATTTTCAAAATTTCTCTCTTGCTCTTTTCTGTCTCTTTTTATCACTACCATGACAAGGAAGAAGGTGGATCTGACATATATAAAGAATGATGCAAAGAGGAAGACAACATTAAGCAAAAGGAAAAATGGTTTGAAAATGTTTTCTCTTTAATTCTTTTAAACTATGCATTGTTGGCTTGAATAATGGTTTTTTTTTTTTTTCCTTCTAATGAAATTTCAATTTCTTATTATGAATTTCTCTTAATTCTCTGTAATGTTTCTAAACAGGTTTAGTGAAGAAGATTAATGAAATCAACATTCTTTGTGGGATTGAAGCATGTGCTATAATTTATACTCCAGATAATCCTCAGCCAGAGGTTTGGCCCTCTGAGAGGGGAGTTCAAAGTGTTCTTTCTAGGCTTAGGGGGGTGTCTGAATTGGAGAAAGGCAAAAAAAAGTTGTGTCAAGAGAGCTTTTTGAGGCAGAGGATCATCAAAGCACAAGCACAACTGAGGAAACTGAGGAATGAAATAAGGAAGAGAGAGGTGACCCTTCTCATGTTTCAATACCTCAATGCTAAGAACAATTTTGACAATTCAAGAATGATTGATCTCAATGACATCTCAAACTTGATTGATCAAAACTTGGAGAAAATAGAAAATATCACTATGAGCCAAGCCCAAAAGATGAGTTCACTTGTGAATCATGTCAAAGGGTCAGACACCATGCAAGATGATAATTTGTGTATGGAACTCAAGAATGGCAATGGGGATGAGATAAAACCATTGGGTGAGGTTAATTTCTAAGGGGTTGAATGCTCTTTGCACTAAAGTTTGAGGAGTCTCTTTTATTTGAACCAATGTTTAATTGTCATAGCTTTTGTCTTTTAAAGTGTCTGGTCTTCATCAATAAACAGGAATAATGCCAAAGATACTTGAGTCTTCATCAATACATTTTAAGGATCTATAATTTGCATTATTACATAATTTGCATTATTACATAATTTGCATTCACATTTATATGTTTTGAAAGGAAGACATAGATATATAAGCTTTATTTTGGAGTAATAAAGTTTTCTTTACTTGTATCTCTTTTTTTTTTCTTTTGTCTATAATTTTTGTCATTTGTATTTTTACATAATATACCACAATATGATGGAAAACACATAGGTTATTATAATGAAAAATTCAGTTTCAAAAAAAAAATAAGAATAACTAAATAATCACTTAAAAAAACAAAATAATGATAGAGACGAAAAATAAATACGTACTTTTAGAAACCAATTTTAAAATTTGTTAATATTTCAAAGACGAAAATTCAAACAAAATTATTAGGGACTACATTTAATTTGTTATCCAATTAAGATAATTATTCCATATTAATTGGGTTTAAAATGCATTTTTTATTCGAGACAATTTTAATTAAACTAGTTATTTCTATTGCACAATTTGTATTAAATTTAAACTTGATAACGTTATTTTTTTTATTTATTTTCATAATGAAATCAATTATTTTTAACTTTCAAATTTACTCAATTCTATGTTTTTATTTATATTTATAAATAATTTTTTCAAGTTATAAATAAATTGGTTACTTGAATTTTTAATCAAATTTTACTCTAAATTTTATTAATTTTGTTAAATAAATAAATAAGAGACATTTGAGTAAAAAAGAACAAGATTAAAATTCCTAAGAAGAATATAAGGCCAAAGTTGAAAAGTTGATGCTAATAGATGGGATAGACTTAACAAAGGTGAGCCCAGGCACTCCTCAGTGGAGTGCCACATAATTTAGTCAGGCTTAAGATGTGCCAATTGAGCAAAAAATACTAAAAACGCAATAGAATCCAATTGTGTTTGGCACCTTTAGTTGGGCCAAGCACAGACGTCAGAAATCAAAATTTATTTAAAGGACTAATTGCATTAGGGTATAGACTTCTAAGCACTCCACTTTGGAGACTTCACTTCATCTAAAGGTTAGGAGTAAAAAAATGTAGCCTTGGGATGACGACTAAGTTTGGAAGGTTTTTTTTTTTTTATATATATCCATCTTCTTCCTTTGTTCATCTTTATATCTTATTGGGATTAGAACTAACTGTTTGAATTTCTCACGTAATCAATATTGGTTTTCATAAATGTCTTTACATAGATGCTTTTCTTTCAAAAATTTGGTATTTTTTTATAATATGCATTAATGCTTGTTGTGTTGATTCATGACATGATAATTAATTCTTAGGTATTGGGAAAATATCATTGTAATTGAAATACCAAATGATAGTTGTGTCTAGGAATAGAGCATGATTTGTTTGTTGTCTTAAGATCGTTATGGCGATTACAAGTTCTATTTATATAATTGATTAGTGAATTGACGCTTAATAAATAAGTTTAGACTCATTCATGCATGAGAATGAGGTCTAATAAAATTTTAATCTTAGGAATTACATTCTATATCCTCTTCATATTTTTCCATATTCGAAGTACTCATTAAAAATACAAAAAATATGTTTTAATTGTTTTAATTTTATTTTCTCTCATGAAAAATTAAACTTTGAAATTATTTGTAGCCTAATTTTGTTACAATTGTATTTATTGTTGTGTATTGCATAAGTCTTTGAGTAGGAACGATATATTTATTACTTACTACGTAAGTAATTGGTGCACATGACATTGAATGCAAAAAGTGTTAACAAGTTTTTGGCATTGTTGTCGAGGACTTATGTTCCAATACATGGTGATTCTGCATTTATTTGTCATTTTTATTTTTCTTTTTATATTTCATTTTTTTAACTTTTCTGCAATTTCTTCTTTATATATGAAATTATTGAGTTTTTTGCTATAATGTTTTACAATAGAGGAATATTTGTAATGATCATAACACTGCTCTTATTTGATTGAGTTTTATTGTTAATGCATGTATAGTAGGCATTCGCTACTAATACATGATCTTAAGAATTGAATGATATAGGGAGATAAATTTAGCTAGACATATGTTTAGTTGGAAATACATTTAGCTTTCGAAACTAAACACAATCAATCGAAGATGTGCAACTACTGGGAAAGGAGAGCAATCTTTGGCTTCTTGTTCTAGTAAGATGATCTCAATGCGAGGAAAGAATCTCATCAAGTTCAGGAATGGATTAATTATTTTTTAATCCTTTGGTAACTTTGATTAAGTAATTAACTGGATTGAGCAATATGAACAAAAGAACAAATTGCATATGTTAATTAAGAGTGTAAATTTGTTAAAATTTTGATTTTTTTATATTTTATTTTGTTATTCTTACTTTTCAATTTTTATATTAAAATTAAATAAATCAAATATTTGTTCTTGTTGTGTGCTACCATTCATTATGATTAGATCATTTGTCAGACTCGAGACATCAAATAAGCGATTCTTGGGACCAACCAATAGAATCAGTTAGAATAAAGACATGTTTCACCATTCAAAAGGCACCCAACAGGTAAAAAACATAAAATTTTGAGCATGGGGTCTAACTCCATTTGTAGGAGGGGTGGACCTGTTGAGGATACAGATGTTGATGATTCCATAACAGATGATCATATGATGATTAAGATCTATCGGAGAGTAAACCTTTATGGGATTTTATTTTATTTTGTCCTTTAAATTTTAGTTTTTTTAGTTTTTATTTTGTTTTTTTAATTTCAATAAATTTTAGCTTTTTATTTTTTAGTCTTTTTTATTTAAATTTTTGTTTTCTTTTTTTATTTTTTATTTCAGTTGTTTTTTTTTATTTTATTTTAGTTTTAATAATAAATTGTTTAACTTAGCTGATGTGACATATATAAGACATTTGTACATCACTCATGTGCATTAACTATGTTTTTCAATTGAGTTTAAGTTTGTGGTTGCTCGTGTTTTTGTTATTCAAAGTGCATATATATTATTTGTAACTAATAATTGTGGCATATTATATAACAATTTTTGGAAAACCAACTATTCTAGCCACTGAGATTTTCGATCTCTCTAAGATAGTCCAAATAGAGGTTGTTCCTTCTATGATAAACCCTTCTAATTTACAATATTGTATTTCCAAAATAAAAATATCGAGTACCAAATCTTTAACGGATCGTTATTCAACGAATATCTAAACAAACGTTTAAATATTAGTTACAGTGAATATAGAACTTGAAGAATTAGTTTTAATAAATCTAATAGATTGTTGAAGCATCATGGGCCAATAGGCCCATATTGCGGTCTGTGGACCTATATTGTTTATCCAAAGAGTCATTCTTTCACACCCTTTTTTATACTGAAGACACCCGCCTTAGACCTAGGATTGGGCACGAGTTCCCGAGCCTCAAATTAAATAGACAAAGAGGCTTTGAGAGGTCGATCACATTTTCCATGGAAAATAAATATAACAGAGGTCATTTTGAAAATAACGTTCACTCAGGCACTTTAAACGTGCTTAGCTTTTATTGGCTTCACAAATCATTCATTTCAATTTTCGATTACTTTCTAGGTTCTTATGTTCAAACCCCTCCTTTCTCACTCATGCGTCGTTCCTGCTTCGTTCCCCTTTTCAAAGTTTCTTCATTCACTATCTCTATGTTCTCTTCAGTGTAGGTAAGTCTAATTTTTCTTCCTTACATTGCCTTTTTCTTGAGATTTCCTTTCAAAGAAGATCGTCTTGCTCTAGTTTCTTTTATTAGGGTTGTTTTTTGGAATTGTATTTGTGTTCATTTTATATCTTACAAAAATAGATAACCTTGGGCTAAGGTAGATTGATGAAGGGAAACTTCAAATTTTACTACTTCTGAAATCGTGAGTGTTTTGCGCCAATCGAAGTGTTTCAGTAAAAATGATGACAACAATGTTGTCATTGTACCCTGTGGTTTAGATGAACCAGTATGTAGAGACAATGGGGGAAATTTAGAGAATCTTTTTTGCTTTTTTTATGTTACCACCTTCACTAAAATAGGACTTAGGTTACGCCTTGATAATTTCGAAAAACAAGTCTTTATCATTTTGAACATCACACCCGTCCAATTACACCTTAACAATTAGGCTTTTATTAGAGCGTTTTCCAACTTATGCATCCATTTCGAAATGGTTCCTACCCGTTAATATGTTATTCTACTTTTTTAAGAGCACGAAATACTCTCGTCAACTATGGACTTGTCTTAATAGCGTAAGTGGGAGAAATCTCCTTACTCTGTTCAATTGTCATACAAGAATTTTAAAACCAGTTTTGTCAAATTTGTGCATTCACTTGTGAACTTTCACTACTCGAAAGATTTCTTCTATATTGTTTGCCAAACCCCATCTGTAGAGTGTCTCGTTCTTTTAAGAGCTTGCTGAATTTAAGCATAAAAACTGTGTATATTTAGAGAGAAATTGGGGTGACCTTTAATACGAGTATCTTATTAAAGCTTGAATTTCAAGTCATGGAATTAAAGGAGTATATTAGGACATACTTTTCTCTTATTCTAGATGGACAAGCTAATTTGTGAAATGTGATAGATTCTTTATTTGTGTAGATCAAATGATGACTTCCAATCAGGAGCTGGTTCGTCGCTTAAAAGAGAGTCCTCCAAGGCTCAAGCTTTTGGCGACAAGACCACTAAGATTCAACAGAGAACCAAGAAGTGAGAGTGGTCGAAAGTGAAAACAGATGACAAATAATCTTGAAACTAACATTTCAGATCAACCCCTTATAAGAAAAATGGGTAAAAGGTGATATAAGTTCCATCCCCTCCCTCCTCCGCCAATTCGCAACCAATCAAGCATTGTCCATCCGTAGAAATTCAACTAGAGTAGAATCTCATTCCTACAATGAATAGGTTTCACAACTTGATTTTTCCTAACACAGTGTACATTGTCCTTAACCAAACAAATCATACTCAAACAATCGCGAAAGATGATTGTCTCCTCTTAAAGAAATCCCAAGTTAGTCATCAAACTCTTCAACCAAATTAAACAATAGTTAACTTTAGAAAAGAGGAAATTTGAATAGTGCTAATAAAACTGCTTTTATAAAATCTTTCCAAATGGTCTATAAAACACTAGTGGAGGATTATTTGATGGTTTTATAAATATGTTCATGATACTTTTTGATTTGAGAAAATAATAAGAAATTTATAAATAATAGAAGATTCAATAATAACATAATCTTATAATGATTTATCCCTAACTGACTTACATATAGTTCTCCAATACTAATAACAAAAGTCTTTTTATATGATGTGAAATGAAGAAGAACCTAAGTCTAGAAGTGTTTTATTTGAAATAAGATATAACAAAAGGCTTTTTATATTATCTCAAATGGAGAATAAACTAAGTTATTACAAGGAAGTGTTTTATTTAAGGCAATAAAGTTTTCTTAATTAGTTTCTCTAATCTTTTTTATTTTGTATAAATTTTTTATCATTTATAATTTTACATAATATACTATATGACGGAAAACATATAGGTTATTTTAATAAAAATATGAGTAACCAAGAAAATAAAAAATATTTAGTATTAAGTTAAAAAAACAAAATAATGATAGAGATGAAAAATAAATATATATTTCTAGAAACCAATTTTAAAATTTGTTAATATTTCAAAGATAAAAAGTAAAAAAAAAATATAAATATAATATTAGACTTTTTTACTTCACTAACACTTTTTTATTTTTTGTTCTCTCAATAATCATTTTTACTTTTCAATTCTTGAAATAAAACTCTTTTATTTTTTTATTTTTTGTTTTAAATTGTGATTAATAGTAAATTTTTTAAGTGGTGTTTTTTTTTTATTTGTAGCCGTTACTAAAAATTAGGATTATTAGTTGATTAAAATTAAGATAAAAATTAATATAAAAATAATTGAACTAAAATTTAAAAAAATAATACAAAGAAAATAAAATAAAATATTTTATACGTATTTTTAATTAATTATAATAAGGAAATAATTAATAAATTATTTTATTTTATATTTTGTAATAAATTTAAATTTGGCATAATAAATTATATTAAAATAGATTATAATATTTTGTAACTGTATTTTTATATTAATATTGAAATTGAAAGAAACAATTATAATAAATTATAAAATTGTTATTTGAATTAAAATTATATTTTAGTTTGGTAAAAAATATTAAATAATTAATAGAAAACAAAATAAAATTTTGATAAAGATAAAATTTAATTTTCTATATGGATATAGAAATTGATTTTTAATAGAGATAAAATTTGATTTTTTATAAAGAAAAATATTGATCTTTGATAAAGATAAAATTTGATTTTTGATAGAGATAAAATTTGATAAAATATTTTTAATAAAGATAAAATTTGATTTTTTATAAAGATATAATTGATTTTTGATAAAAATAAAATTTGAGTTTTGATAAAGATAAAATTTGATTTTTAATAAAGATGAAATTTATTTTTTTATGAAAATAAAATTTGATTCTTGATAAAGATAAATTTTAATATTTGATAAATATAAATTTTAATTTTTGATGAAAATACTAATTTAAAAATTAAAAAATAAAGAATTCTTTTAAAAGAAATAAAAGATAAAAAAATATTAATGAAATAAAAGAAAAGGTCCACAAGAGACTTGAATTAACTCCAGTCAAATTAGTTATTAAAAATAGACAAAATAATTTTGCCAAAACTTAAATTTGTAGACTTTTTTATTTATCCTATAACCAATTCATGTCTTTCTTCTTTTAATTACTAAATTGGTAGTTTATCCTTTTAAAAAATAAAGACGTTAAAAAGTACTTGTTACATTATCTTCTACGGTTCACCAGAAACTGTACCACTACGGAAAGGTTCAGTTTCCAGTTTATGCCGACAACACCTTAGCACGAACACCCTCAGCAATTCTCGTAACTTCCCTTTTCTCTTTCTGAATTTCCCATGTTTGGGTTCAATGTTTCCATCAAGACGATGTCTTTTTTGCTTCTCATGTTTTTTTAGTTGCTTGCTGCTCTTTCTATTTTAAATTTATGCTACCAATCGCTTCTATAATTCAAACTTTTCGTGGTTAAGTCGTGTGCCTCTTTTTTATTTATTTCATTTTGAATCCTACCCTCTACACTCACAAGTTAAAATCTTAGCTACTATCATGGGACACATTTATAGACAAGATGGGTGGTTTGGCATTTCAAGAAAGGTGGCATCTTTGGTGTGCTTTGGTTCCTTGGCCTATGTCTCACCATTATATTGGGGTTTTATCTAATGGGCATTGTCTTTTGGCTCATCGAAATACCAAGTTCATGGGGATGACAAATGCTTGTTTAAATGTCTAAATGATAAGTCTCAGACTCAATTCTTTCTGTTTTGTTAAAACTTTTAACCGTGTCTCAAAGCTCCGTGTTGTTGTTATTGTCTTTTAGGGATACTTCATCATATATGATATAGCTTTGTTTTTGTTTCTTGTGAAATCACAACAGTTTTCAGATTTACTTTCTGGATCTTGTGATATTGTTGCCCTGTCTATTTCCAATTGCCATCACTGTCCTCATGCACTGAGGCACACTTATGTGAAGCTTAGCTGGCTGAGTGTTTACAGAAAAGAGTTGACAATTACACTGGTTCAAAACAATCTTTTGCAGTAGCAATTATGTGTGTCTTTCCTGTGTACATACAAGGGGAAAGATGCACTATTAGTCTATTAGGTTTAACTGAAACTTAAAATCCATAATTAATAGCTGATGCCAGGTGAATCCTTCGGACGAGGCCTGTTCAGTTGAGTTTTTTGTGTATTTGTTGATGTATGTGGGAAAGGCATGTGCTAGGTGGAAGCTGGCCTCAGTTTTGTTTTGAAAATGCTATGATCACTTTATATTCTTTACTTCATTGTTGTTCATCTTGAATGCAAAAATTCAACTCAGTTGTGAGAATTAAATTGTTGCTGAACTAAATCTACATTTTTGGTTATAATTGGTTGTTTTCTGGAACATAAATACTAGGGAACAAAGTTGCAATGGCTTCCTGTTATTTCAATCCTATCCCTACTAGCCCTCATCTCGTTTCTGCAAACTTATCTAGAAAGTTCAAGATTCCAAAGCTTCTTCACCGGGTAACATTCTTGGACTGATATTTGTTTGTTTCATTGTCTTACTGATTAGCTCCCCTTTTAATAGTAATTTCTCAAGGTACCTTTCCTGGGGATATACTTAAACATGAACATGCATTTCACTTAAGATTAATTCTGTATCAACTTTTTGGTGTCATGTTTGTCTTTTGATTACTTTTGATAAATGAAATTACGTACGAACAATGAAATTAATTTAATATTTGTGGAAGGCGTGATAAATCAATGAATCGAGTGAGCCTAATGCTTTTGCATGAAAAGGGCATGAGTTATTATTCTATTTCATACAAATTGAAACAGATATAGCTACAAAATTAAGGCCTAGATTTGCAAAGTTCCATTGCCTTTAGGTGGGTTTTCAGTATTGAAATTCATAACATTTTTTTTAAAGAAACAAAATTTGAATGTTAATCCTACAAAAAAAAGTTAATGAGTAAATTATTAATAGGTAAAAAGTTGGAAACAGTGAGGCTTTGTAGTTTTATTGCCTGTAGAACATGGGTTTTGTCAGTTTCTAAATTTTTTTAGTATAAAAGGTTTATGACAACATGGTGTAGCTATTGGGATATCATCATTCCTTAAAATAGAAAAGTGTGAAGAATCATTGAAGGTCTGCTTCTACAGTATTTGGGCAAGCTAAATGATTTCATTATCAGCCATGACCTGCTTCTCTGATAGATTAAAATTGATTTTATATCATTCCTGAATCCTGATTCCTAACAGGAGATTTATTTGCTAAGGCAACTTCCTTTTCTTATTGGTGCTGACATGTTTCCCTAATGACATTTTAAGCAGAAAAAGAGGTTTGATGGCTCACCTAGATCCTCAAAAATCACTTCATTTTATGGCTTGAAGACCCCTCCTTATGAACTTGTAAGTGATTCACTTAGTTGTCTGAATCCATGTCTTAGTTTGGAAATAAGTGTACTGTTTTGTCCTATATGCTTGGATTAGTTGAGTCATCTATTGCAGCATTAAGCTTATCAGAGAAATAATTGCATTTGTCGGTTAAATTGTCATATTCACTTGTGCTCAACCTAGGCGCTAGTTATAATGACCATTGAGCTTCAACCATTGGAATGATCAAGAAAACAAAAACTAGGAAAGGGATGACATTACATTGAACTTTTTGTTTATGATGAAACATACAATTATCCAACATTCAGTGAACATTAAATTTGTTCGCTCATTTCTTTTTATTACAACCATCTTGTTATTGGGACAAAGAGGTATGTCTTATGTTAGAATATGAAGAAAATATCTCATAATATCTTTAATATATCTTATATTTTAGAGTAGCTTATATGATCTTGTTATAATTATAGATCCCTATATAATCAAGAATATCTAAATTATATATGTATTATCAATTATTTATTTTTGTATCATATCTTTATTGTTAGAGGATATCAAATTTCTTCTTTTTATTATATTGATTCCTTTTTTCTCAATATAAATAAAGAATTGTATTGTCTAAAGAAACACATTGCTCAATGCCTCTCACTTTCCTATAGTTTAACAGATCTTTTAAGAGTTTTTTTCCAGATTTCAGTAATGGATGGAGCACAGCTCCTTACGGAAATGGAAAATAGGAAATATAGACCATGGAACACCCTTATCCTGAGGAAGACCTGTTTGTTCAGTTAGCCAGGCCAAACAGCTTACTTCCCCCTCAATCTGTTACCTTCCCCTCCAATAAACTCATCCCTCTCCTCTTAATGCATGATTCATATCCTCCCCTCCAATCTCCTTCCAGCTTTCCTTTTTGGCTTTGCCCCTCTTCTCTCTCTTCTAGTCCCTTCAGCTGCTGTGACATGTTTCTTTCTTTTGTACACCAACAGGTCCTGTTTATAGGGTCCACTTTCCCGTTCTCCTATTCCTTCAGCTGCTCTCATCCCTTCCATATACTTTCATAATGGGCATACCACTGGCACTAGTATAAATGAATTAGTGCTTTGTCTTTCGTATCATGTCATTACCCACCAATGTCAATGTAATCTTATTATTCATAGTATTCCTTTCCTCTCTTTTCCGTCTTCCTTACTTAAGCACTATAGTTGGACATCTGAATTAATTTTTTGAGTTGTCCACATTGTGGAGAAAACAGAAAAAAGGTACTGGTATATTCGCTCCATGTGAAACACAACCCTTTTACAGAGGACAGATTTTAGAGAAACAAGAAAGGTTCCATTCACCAAATAATAACACTTTTAAATAGCCCATATGACACTGGTTATTGAGAATGCTCGTACCTCGGACGCTCAACATTACTCACAGTACACAACTGTGCACCGATACATTAATCAGGCCAATGTACCCAACACAGATACGCTTAGATACCTTTGAAATACGTATCTGTATAGTGTCAGTAATTAAAAATAAATGAGTGCTTAATATACGTTGAAAGAGTGCTTGTAAGTTTCTGTTGCTTTTTGGTACAACTAATAGTTCTGTATTACGAATTCTTGTTGTCCTTCCGGTTAAACCATAATCCAATAAAAGACTTGATCGGTGAGGGTCCGCCACTTATTTATTACCCATGCAAAATAAGACGGCACGTACCAAGGATGCCACACCCCAACCCCTTTTTACTAAAATAGCTTCATATATAACATTTCACTAGTATATTTAACTGTCATCATTTTTATTTTTATATATTTCTAAACACTAAACATACATAAAACATATAATCTTTGTGATTTATTCCGTGAAATCAGTTTTAGGAATTGATATTTGAGTACCACTTAATTAAAGAACAATTCATAAGTTTGACTTGGGTAATATTTAATAATGATTTGTATTTATTTTATTTTTGCCAGTTATATATATGCATAAATATATACTTTAAATGTATGGGATCCTATATTTTTCAAGATGAGATGAACTGTCGTGTCGGATACATGTTGTATCTGATACTCGTAATGTATTCGTGCATCATAGGCAGCCACTAATAGGCCATTTATATCAACATTGATAATTCTGACTTTATTTTGCTGCTTCAATATTTCTTAGGATGCCTTAGAGCCTTATATGAGTAAGAAGACCATTGACAAGCACTGGGGTGAGTATCATCGGAATTTTATTGAAGGGTTGAACAAACAACTAGAGAAGGATGATATACTATATGGTTACACCTTGGATGAACTAGTCAAAGTGACATACAACAGTGGAAATCCTTCCCCTGAATTCAACAACGCAGCTGAGGTACTTGTTAGATCGGTTGCTCATAGGCTGAATATTTTAAATTGATTCTGAAATTGCATGCTTATTATTCGTAAAACTATTTAAAATGCTCCGTTCTATTTTATGTTGGAAAATTAGGATATACACAATGTTCACAATATTGAAGATCCTCCAAGATTTGCAAATTTACACTCACCTCTCCTCTTTCTTCAGAAATTACACTTACTCTCTTTTATCCTTTGTCTCTACACAAGGATATATGAATGGTATATATGTCTGGAAAAGAAAAATTGAAGAGGGAAGTTGAAATGAATTTAATTAAATCTCAACTAAGTGTATTGTACTCCGGGTTATTTTTATTCAAAGAAGTAAACAACAAATTTCTCTTATATATGAATTATATCTAAGAAGAGCACAGGTATAATAATCGATTACATGTATTCAATGGGAGAGTGAATAATCTTCACGATAAACCAAGGGAAATATTTATTATAGTACTTTAAAACTTGAAATTTCATCTTTGAGCTTCAAAATTGTAAGGGGACTTCATTATTCTGACATACTAGGATATCTGTGGTTGCAGGGATGGCTTGAACTTAAGATTGGGGTCAATATTTTGACAAGGAACTTGCTTATTGCTTTAGGATAAGAACTGAACATGACAGTTATGTTAGGGTGGGTACCCAACTACCATAGTTCCTTTAATTCCAGCCTAGAGAAAAATGAACTTTTCCTGCATTTGTTGAAAATGTGAATTTTGGAGTTTTCTCTCCACTTTTTTACTTACATATCTATTTTTTTTTTTTTGTTATATTTTTATCTATTAAATTTAGGACTCTAAAAGTTGTCTACAAACTGTAAATATACTATTAAGTTATGCTTTTGGTGATGTACAATTGATGAGAACACTGTTGGAAATTTGTCAGGTGCCCTAGTCAAGATCAGAAAACCTGCCTGAGAGTCCCTACGATTCTTATAGATACTGAATGTTAGGCAACGCCATTATTAGTCAGTCACAATGGATTCATCAGTTATCTATTTGTTACTTATATTTTTAGTTAGTTTTGTAAGAGAGTTTCATTAAAGCATGTTGCCCGTAAATAAGAAGAGAGGTGAAGAGGGAGGGTTATCTTATCATTTGGAAGAGAATAGGCATTGGGTCTTGGGAGGTACAGTCCCATGAAGAAGTACTAAGTGTGTGTGAATGTCTATTCTGTAAAATTGGAAGTTTGTCCTTATATCTCTGCAATTGTGATACCAAGTTTTTATCATCATAAAAGCATTAATATGACAATCTGAGTTTGAAACTAAACAAATGTAACCGGAATGAAACAAATTAATACTTTATTCCTGTGGTTCCTGTACCATTTCCATTTACAATTGTGGTTTCTATGTGCTTCTATATCTAAATGCTGTCTGTAACTAATTCTGCCCCTTCCTCACAGGTTTGGAACCATGACTTCTTCTGGGAATGCATGCAACCAGGAGGGGGTGATATGCCCAGACTAGGTCTCCTTCAACAGATTGAAAAGGATTTTGGATCATTTACGAATTTTAGAGAGAAGTTTGTAGAAGCTGCCCTCACATTGTTTGGTTCTGGTTGGGTTTGGCTAGTTTGTAAGTCCATTCCTGATTGAACTCCACATCTGCGGTCTCCCAATCCTTCTAAAATAATGTTTTAGTTTTTCAAATTCCATATATGCCATAACATCCTTGGATTTTCCTTGTAATAACAGCCTCTGTTATGTTTTTATGTGGAGTGGTTGTTAAATTCTAATTGAGAATATTTAATGTTCTATGATTAAGGTAGTTAGTAACCAGTCTTTTCTCACTAGCTGGTTTAGTTCCAGAACAATTGAATTGTAAGATTTGTTGGGTAGAGTAGAACTGTTCTGATATATATTATTTCATATGTAACCTTATTGTTTGATATATTTCTCTAATAATGCTGGTGATTGATGCTAATATTCATTGGTTGTTTTAGTGAAGAGAGAAGAGAAAAAACTGGAGATAATCAAAACATCAAATGCCATTTGCCCAATTGTGTGGAATGACATAGTAAGTTAATTTCCATTTTCCTCCACAAATTTATTTGATTTAATATTGTAAATAAAATTAATTATCTTTTCTCATGCAGCCTCTTATCAATTTGGATTTGTGGGAGGTATGCCCCCTTCTCTCTCTCTAACTCTAACAACTCAAACTACACATGCAAATTACTTAATGAAAACCTTTATATAATCATCACTAACTGACTTTTTTTTCTTTACTGCAGCATGCATACTATCTGGATTACAGGGTATGTGTATTCATCATAAATCATCTGATATTTTTAGTTTTTAGTAAAGGCATTAACTTAACAATCATTGCTACTTTTGAACAGAATGATAGAGCAAAGTATGTGGATGTATTTTTGAACCACCTTGTATCTTGGGAAGCTGCAGCAGCCCGGTTGACTTGGGCAGGGGCCTTTGTAAACTTGGGAGAACCAAAAATTCCTATTGCATGAAAATATTGAAATGCTTAATGATCATAGTGGTGGCTAGGGCCATATGGCATCCTAGGTGGAGTTGGTGAAGGAATGAGTTTGTTTCAGTCATCATAGGAGTACAACTTTCCCTATGTGCTTCTTTCTGGTTGTCAAATTTTGCAGTGTTTAGGATTGAGGACAACTTGTCATTTGGGGAGATTTAGTGAAGAGCTGGCAAGTATATATCAATGTATAACAAGAGAGATAAACAAGCATTATCTTGGACTGATTATAATCTTATTGTGTGAAAGTATGAATTTATTCTTAATGTGGCAAGAGGCTATTAAATTTTGAAACAAAGCACTATAATATGCAGTTATACTGATCTAAGTAGAACTCAAAGCTCTTTTATATAAGCTTTTTCACCATACTTTTGCATGTTGAAGCTGGGGACTGTTCAAGATTCCTTATGTTCTGTTTATTAATTTAGTTATATTATATGAATGGTATACGTTTACTCTAAACCAGATGTTGAACTCTTTAATTAATAATGATTATATAAAACATACATTTAATAAATTAATCATTGAATTATGTGATATCATTTATACATAAATTTTAAATAAGTTAGACATTTATTGATGTAATTTTGGTATGAAAAGTTAAAATAATTTAAAATAAGTTATGAATTTCGTTTTTTCTTTGCCATCGTTATAATTATCTACACGGTGAAAGCTTTTAATAAAAATAATAAGAATAAGTAATGGGTTAAGTTAAATATTGAATAAGTAATCGGTTAAGTTAAATATTGGGATATTTCATTTTCAGTATAATAAGAAAAATAAAATTATTGTATGAAGAACAAAATTATTGTGTTAGTCCAAAAGTTTTCACTATGTAAATTGAGTATGTATTCAGACTTTAATTATTGTTACACAAGTTTATTTAAAAAAAAATAAGCTTAATATGTAATTAATTTTAAAATTTTATTTTTGCTTTGTCAAATTAAAATATTAATTATTCTTAATAAATATATATTAATATTAATTTTTCTTTAATACTTATTATACGGAATTGATTATGTACCCTAAAAATAAATATAATATTGATAAAGAATTATCAAACACAAGTAAAATATATATTAATATTCTCACTTTTACCACCTTCATTTCTCAAGCAACAATTCTCAATCTTTTTTCTAGCTCTTTTTCTCTTCCTCTCATTTTTCTTTTTTCAATTTCCAGCCTCATCCCCCAATTTTCAGCATTTTCTGGGCAAAAATAGAAGAAAATAACTACCACTTTATTTGTAAATTAGAATTAAAATTAATAATTATTTTAAAATATTAAATATAGTAATTATAAAAATCATTAGCAGCCTTCTAGTTTGAAAGGTGGATTTTCCCTAATTAAAACTCCTCTGTATCATGTAATTTTTTTTCTCCAGAAGCAAAATACTCATATACATACGTAAATAAAACAATAAACTATAAAACATGATATTAAAATTGTGTTATAGTTTTTAACTATTATGCAATTTATTAATAAGGGTGAGAGAAATTTGAGATTATGAATATAACAATAAGCATAAAAAGTCATAAGATATATCTTTATTTAACAAATTTTCAAAATTAATTTCTTTGTAAAAATAATTTTACAATAATAAAACCCATAAAAATTACTCTAAACTGAAATGTACAACATTAATTTAATCTAGTTTACTTCAATTTTATATTAAGATTAAAACTAAATACAATCAAATCATATTTGATTATGTTTAGTTAAACAATAGAACTCATTATTTAATTACATGCTTGAATAAACAGGGACGTACAAATCTATACAAACACAAGTGCATGGTAGTTGGTTTAAAAACTAGGGAAAAAATTGAGAATAATTAGACTATTGCCATAAATCATTTTTGATAATGATGGATAGTTTTTTACCGTAGAAAGGGAATGAGAGAGAGTGAAAGATAAGGGAACGGAAAAAAAAAAAAAGATTTTTATTTGTTTGAGAATAAATAATATAAAGTTTAAAAAACAATATTATTAGTAACATTATTTTCTTGTATACATCCTATCGTCAACAAATGATTTTATCTTACAGTCCTTGACGTTCATATCATATGATATGAGATACATGTTTAATATAAAGAGAATAAAAGTTGTAAATTTGTTTACAATGCAATCTTCTACTAAAAGAAATATAAGATAGTGTAAGATAAAAAAGAAGACAAGGATAAAGATAAAAAAAGATACATTTCTAACTTGAATAGACATATGTAGCATTAAACATTGATAATAAAAAAACATACATCTTTGTATAAGAGAATTGAAAGTAGATGACCTTGTTAAAGTAACAAAAAACAGAGGACTCAAATTATTTAGAATAGACACCTGATAAAAGTGTTTAACACTAAAAGTACTTTAAGATTTCTTATAATCTATTATATAAAAATTGATTCAGAATGACTATTATTGTATATATAATTGTATAGTTTTGTAAAACTTTGTATACCTGTGCTTAAACTAAGAGATTTTTAAATGTATATATAATTTGGAGAGGATTTATGTATTTAGATTAGAGAAAAATATTTAAGCTGGAGAGACATAGTGTATTTATATAGTCAAGTGACTTTATATTTATTGTAAATGGACATTATATACTTATATAATCAAGCGACTTTATATTTATTGTAAATTATAAGTAACAAATGATGATGCTTATAACTTATTTATGAATGAAAAAATTTACAGCTTAAAGGTTAAGATAAACAAATATAAAAATGTATTAATGATAATCCTTCTATACACTACTGTTTATCTTTCAAAAGACATCCCAACACATCTTATTTTATAATATATTAAACAACATCACACAAAATTTGATAATTAATTGCAAAACTTTTTGAAAAGTATTTTTATTAACTTTATTCAAATCCCAATTTCTTAAATTAACATAGTTTTCCATTTTACAAGATTGATCCCTCTTATAGTTATGTTCCTATATATTTGAATTTTTGTTTTTTTTTTCACAATCCACTTAGAATATAATTAAAAATAATAATAATATAATAATTAAATTAATATTATCTTATTAAAAACTAATTTTGATTATAAAATAATAATATAGATAAATAATAAATGTTAATATTAATAAATGAATACTTTTATTTACTTCCTTTTTTATTAAATCATATTTATTTCGAGTAAATTTCTCAACCAAATAATCTTTCTTTTCATTTTATTTGTGATCTATTTTTTTTTTCTGTCATTTCTATCCAGCAAAGTAACAATACCCAACAAAGTAACAATAAAAAAATAAAGATAAAAAGTCAAGAGAGTACAAATAATAAAATAAAGTTTTTATAAAAGTGAAATTTTCACACAATAAAAGATATTAGTATACGATAACACCTGAAAAAAAAAATATTTGGATATTCTGCGATAATATATTGAATAGATATAATATGTTAGTGTTTTGTCAAATCGAATAGATACTTATTAATAATAAGTATAATATGTTAGTGTTTTGTTAATGCGTTATGTATGAGTGAGTAAATATTTATAGGAAGTGATTTTTATTTGAATATTTACGACGAAGTTATCAAAGTAAAATCATTAGTGATAAAATATTAAAAAATTATTTAAAATTCAATTCTATAAAATTATATTTTTATTTAGGCTAATAACATTAAAAATATTTCTGAAAAGATTAATTTTATTTAAATTTATACTTTATAATACTTTTTTTAAAATTTATTTATTTTAATAAGACTAGTTCTACTAACCTTTCATGATGTAATGTTATCTAAATTTAAGATTAAAATTTCTTTGAGTTATATTGGAAAGAAAATTTTAAAATAATCTTATTAAAATAGAAAAATAAAATTAAAAATATTCACATATATCATAATTATTTGTAAGTATAAAATAATTTATAAATATTTTTCAAAATAAATGATAAATAATTAGACAAGTTATTTTAGAAGAGAGGGAGAGTGAATGACAATGACTAATAGTTATAGTTGAGAAACACTCAATTTTGAAAACCATTTTAGTAAATAATAAAATATTTTTTTTAAAAAAAAGAAAGAACAAAATCAATCATCCAAATACTTATTTTTCTGTTCCCGCCATATCTTCTTATGCTATTATCATTTTCTTCTCTTTCAACGGACCAACACACGCTTGAACTTCCTAATTAGGGATTTGGTAAACCCAATCCCTAATTTCGGGCTAATTCTTCATCTCTTACAGATTTCCCAAGTCACTTATTTTAACTTCCAATTTTCCGTCTTCAGAAACCCTAGATTCCCAGACACAGATTCTGCATTAGGGTTTGTGAAAGAACCATGTCGAGCGCGTTAAACTGGAGACACCATGTGGTGATTCAATCTCTGTTGTCGCGGGGCCCACTCAGCGAGAAGGACTTGCACGCCATGTTTGAAGACCTCACCAAGAGAAACCCAGGTTTCTAAATGTTTTCTCAACCCAAATGCCGCCTTTTTCACTTCTGTTGAAAATGTGTGTGTTTTTTTTTACTGTTTTAAAATTTTAGTTTAGTTAGGTTTTGAATTATGATTGGTTTTAGAGTAAAAGTGTGGTATGATGAATACTGAGGGTAAAATTTGTCATGGTTTGATTTTGAATGCTGGTAGCAGAAAGTTTTCTTCTTAAATTAGACTTTGGTGTTTGTGTTCACTTGATGGGTTTTTATTGCGACCTTGACATGGGTGAGCTTGTTTTTGTTAGGCACTGAGCGGCACCTGTTCGATAGTTTTATTCTGAAGATTAACAAGGCGCTTGGTTGTGCTAATTTTGAGTTGCGTGCCTGCATAGATCAATATAATGGCCAAGTTTATTATGGGGTGGTCAATACCGTTTCTGACGAACATTCCAAGTTAGGGACGAAGTATAGTATTCAGCAAATTGCCTTTTATAAGGCCATTGTAAGTTTTGCTCAACTTGATTCTGTTTTTCTGTCTGTGGTCGTTCATTTGTGTAATATGTAGTATGGTTCGTTTGATGCATCTAGTATTTGTGGTTATGTACGTTTTTCTCTTGGGAGAAATATTGTTTCATGCCTGGAATTTGACATCTGAAGGAGCTAATTTTGTGTTTTTCTTTGGCAAACAACAGATTGAAGCAATAGTACAGGATGCCTCTGCAAACGGTGTTATCTTCAACATCCATGCTCTTAATCTTAGTTTGGATGGCCAGGTTATAAACTTTTTTGCCTGGCTGCATATTGCCGATTGTAAGAAAATTAATGTTGTTTTAGTCAGCTGCTAGCCAAATGTTGTTAAACTCAAGGTTTGTAAGAGGATTGAAAATGGTAAAGGATTGAGCTCAAGGATCATAATAAACTACTCGTAGGAGTTATGCAGACATGCAAATTACCACAATTTTTTTCAGAATATCCTAGGGATTATCTACCCTATTTTTTTTTGTATGGGTGTTCACCCCAAAGTGATCCCAGACCACATGCTTACATACGTAAGTAACTTAGTGCAGCATAGGAATTTTAATTGAGAGGAATCAGCAAAGAAATTTTGTCTAGAAAAACTATCAAACGCATGATTATACTGTCCCTAAACACTACCTCATCAATACAAACAAAAATACATAATTGTCTCCTCAGACATTAAACCTGCAATTATTATTAAGACTTAGTCCTAACATTACAGTTTTTAAAACTGCAGTAATTATTAAAATTAGTTCAGATATTTCCTAGAATAGACTTTCCAAATTTTTGTTTTCTGTGGCTGCCTGACGTCTTATCAGATAATTTGATTATAAATCCTCTCTTTAGTGCACAAGCTTAGAATTTGCTCATGATTCACATCAATAAGGGCTATGACATTTGGAAAATGTATGCTTAAAGGCACTATTTCTTGTCCCTTGTTCTGAAGCCCAATAGAATGGTAGACAGTCATAAGCTCAAAGTTGACCTTTGCTGCAAGCCTACTGTTATAAGAGAATCTTATGCTCAACTCCATGAATTTGCTTACATGTCTTTTATAGTTCAAATTCATACAATACAAACTCTATTATGAGCTGGAGCTTTCCTCTAGACTTGTGGTCTTGGTTCCATATCATAGGCTTTTTTCTAAATCATTGAAGGCCATTTGCAGATCTTATGACCAACATTTTAAATTTCTATCAAAACCTACTATAGAGATATGTAGTCTCCCTGACATGATTCTGGGAGATGCAAGTCTTTTTATCTTAATAAATTATATATAGTTATACTTCAGTGTCATAGTATGACTGATATGCTATGTTATAATTTATATACCATCTCAGCTAAACATGTCCATAATTCGATGCTCATGTCATCGGATCCAACTCTCTACCACTTCCCACCAACTCGAGCTCTTGTTTTACCTCCATTTTTAGAATATCGCAATAAATTCTATAGGCATGATCATTTTTTCTAGACGTTAAACTTTCCAAGTCTATTTTTGTTTCTGGTGTTTGGTTAACGTGTAATGAAAGTACTAGTTGTATTACTCTACTGTATTACTATTGTTTGATTTGCATCCACCACCCCCCAACCATAGCCACCACAAAAAAAAAAAAAATCTGTATCTGTTTATATGCACAGTTAGAGAACACGATACACATTTTGAACTGCAGGTTGATTATTTTTTTGGTACCAAATCATGAACTCATGGAGAACAAAATCTGACACACTGTTAGAAAGATTTTACCCCTTCCATTGTGATGGGGATGTTTTAGGATATTTGTTGGGACAATTGTTGCTGATATCAAAATGAAAATGTATTTATTCTCCTATCTATTGCAAATTGAAGAAACTGAGAGTTGATTTGCTGAAGGAGAAAAAAAATATTCTCCCTTAATTTTATTGATGCAGCAACAGGACTATATATAATTACATAGGAAAGTAGAGGATCGTCCATCTATGGTGAGGTGGCAAACGATCTGTTTAAAAGGAAAGGCTAACCAACTATTATTGTCCCTAAAAGGGAAAAAGACAAAATGAAACAACATTGTAACAGAAACGTGAAAAAGGGTAGTGCATGTGCAGTGCCACAATTAGGTTTATTGTTCCTCTGATTTGTTGGTTTTTGATGCATTTTTCTTGGGCTGGACCTTGAAGTCTTTTACAAATTTAAACTAAAATATTCAATTTTCATGGTATATGTTCAGGTTACAATTATGACAGATCCACAATCTCAAGGAGGGCAGCCAAATGTCCCATCTGCATTGAAAAATTTCAGTTTGTCTCAAAAGGAGAAAACCCTGGATGAACTTGTGCGGGACCAGTGGCTTAATTTGACAGCAGATGGTGTTATTAAACTTGGTCTGAAGTCATTTCTTGATCTTCGCAGTTGGTTTCGAAATAATGATGTTCCATCCTGTCATGTTTGCAATGAAGCAGGAATAAAGGTTGTTTCTGTTGCATTGTGACGGTTCCTTCTTTTTATTCTTTACCCATAAATGGTCGTGATTAATTTGAATCAGTGTCAGGCTTTCTTTTTACCTTTTTTATTGGGATTTAAATGTTTTGTTTCGTATATCATACATAAATTTCTCGTAGATTTTTGAAAAAAAGTTACTTGTTGATCTGATTGGTGGATCTTAACAAATTGGGTGGTTTTTCTTAAATTACGTGCACACCAACAATTCTTTTTCATATGTTAAAATTTCTCTAAATATTATGACGAATTCCTATATTCTAATTGCCTGGCTTGTGGAGTCAGCAACAACCGAAGACAATAAAGTCAATTCTTTTATTTGTTTTAGAAGGAACAGGAGTGGAAATTTAAATATGCTGATAGTATCAATTATACTTACAACATATTGCTGCTTTGTTTGAATCTGATAATTTATTCCCCCAATGTCTGTCAGGCAGAGGTATGCCAAAATGAAAATTGTACTGTGCGAATTCATCAGTATTGCCTGAAGCAACTTTTCATGCGGAGAAAGGTATTAGTATTATTAGTCTTATTTCATTTTTACTCTAGAAAGGTGGAACGATTCTGATAATCTTGCTTGTACTAACTGGGGTTTAGGTTGCCAAAGTTTGCCCAAATTGTGGCACTTCCTGGCCATATACAGTACCCAAGGAAGAGGCCTTGCAGAGGGAAGATGACAGTGAACCTCAACAAAGTCAACGGGTGACTAGATCTAATCGAAAGAGGCAAATTGCTAACAGGGTTGTTGATGATGAAGTTGGATGCAGTAATCAGGATGAGCTGAATGAAAATAGAGAAACCCAGAATGATAATGTACTGGTACGGAAAAAAAGAAGAGGACGCCAAACAGATGAGGCAGAAACAAGAGACTCTGGTGCATCACAATCTTCAACAGCTAATTTGGATTTGAGAAGAGTAACTCGAAATTCTGCTCGTCTGATGTAAGCAATGGTGCTTTATACTGCTTCTCGGTGAAGGCCTGTACATTTTGCTGCTCACTGCTGTAATTTATGCTGAACTTTTGGGGATATTTGAATGGACTTTTATTGTAATGCTGTTAGCTAGTTTTAGTGACTATTTCTAAACCAGCAATCTTTTGTTATTCTTCCGGCGTGAAACGCCAATCCTCTTGCAAATACAATGTAAATTCGTCCGTAGTGTCAAAAGGGATCATATTAGAGCCGTAGTGACTCTTGAGGTAGCATTGTGATTATTTTGCTTAATATGTAATCGTTTAGTAGTGTTGTGCTTCTTTAATTACTGATATATGTAATCGTTTAGTAGTGTTGTGCATCTTTAATTGCCGCGTTATTGTTTTATTAAAAACTTGATATGATTTATGAAGCTCTTGTTTAACAAGTATCACACTTACCTATACCCGTACCACACATCTCGGTGAAGTCTTTACAATTCTAATATGGTTTCAATATAATTTTAAAAAGGACTACCATAATATTTTAAAAGTTCACAGAATTTTTATTATGATTATAGAAATAAGTAACAGATTCTTTATATAATAAAAAATTTTATATTATATATATATATATATATATATATATATATATCACCTTTTACATTTTAAAAAGATAAATTAAATTATTTTTTGTTATATTTGATTAAAATTTTTCATAAATGATCTTTTAATACAAATTTTGATTGTAAATTTATATGATTTACAGTAATGGTATAGATATGCGTTTCAGTATCTTATATGTGTTTCAGTATTTTATATTTTGGAGATTACATGTTAAAATGAATGTGTTTGTATTTTTACCCCTATCCATACTACATATATCATGATACTACTTGTTTAGCTTGGCATCAAACTAGTTAGATATCACATTTATGATGTCAATCACTTCTTGAAATTGTTATAATTTTTAAGCATCGATACATTATGTATGTTCACGAGCAATTGGACATGATGTTCAAACTAAGATTCCTGGTTTAAGTGAACAAAAGAAAGCATGATTGAAATTTAATGACTTGTTAAAATTAGTCAACTTTTAGTCAAATTTAATATTAGCAAAATTGATAATTTGTGCTTTGAACATGTTGATTAAAATGATAAAGATTTACCTTTTCACAAGGGCATGAGTTTGGTTGTTGTTATAATGTAAGAACATTGTATGCGGATAACTTTTAAATATTTGTACGAACATTCTTTTAAAGTTCTGAAACGATTATTCTCTTTGGTAACCTTGTGATATCTAACTCAAATTTTTGTAAAAGAACTTTTAGACAGTGATATTTCAGAAAAATTTGGCAGCAGGATATATTGAGTGTTTATCTTGTAATAATAATAAAGAAAAGTTAGACTCAAGAAATAAAAAGGCTCATGATTTAGTGTGATGCTAAAAAGAAAAATAATTTTCAAATTTTGCTTGCACCTGAAATAACTAGCAAAACCACCACTAACTCCCAGAGGAGAAATGATCAATATTTTGTGCAACTCTTGCACTGATTGGTTTAGAAAAAAAAAAAGGTAGAAGAGAAAAATGTAAGAAATAACTGGAAAGAAATCTTATTTGTTTAGAAGGAAATAAATGAAAAAAAGATTTCATTGGTTAATAATTTTACTCAAGTATACATGTTTTGTCAATAAATCACTTAGTTTTGATAATACTAAGTTTTGGTATATCGAACAAGTTTGTAAACACTGAATCAATTAAAGTTGTTTCAAATACATAACAGATGTATTTTGTTATTTGTTAAAGATCTCATAAGAAACCATCATGACCCAAAAATAGACATGTCAAAGAATTATAAAGTAGAGTCAGATAATCAAAGACTAGACAACTTGCAAGAAACATTAAACAACTGATGTAGAAATAACATACGTATAAAACGTTTGTAGCTGTTATAATCTTGGTATATTGGATGTCTAAGATGATAGTTTACATGTTCTAAACAATATGGAGTTGTTCAATACTAAGAGGGGGTTGAATTCAAGTAATTTTTAAAACAGTTTTCTAATTAATAGATTTTGACGACTTTCTTAAAGCACTTGATTTAAGGAGTTGAGATTCTTACAAGAATAAAGAAACAACTATAAGAGAGATTGAGAAAGGAAGATTACACAATTTTTGGTTGGTTTGAATCAACCGATTTTACATTCAATATCAATTAACTCAACCTTAGAGTGATTATTTTGAATGTTTTCATTACAACCAAATTACACATGTGAAACATGTAATCACACTCAAGATAGTACATCTATAATTCACTTGAATAACCCTAAAAAAAAAAAATATCAAATAATATAGACACACTCCACAACCAATGCACCAAATAGATGTATTACAAAAAATTATAAAATTTAAAAGAGATGTCACCTCATTGTGATGGATCACAAAGATATAAATTCCAAGAGTAAGCAAGCAAGAAGATCACCAAACAACCTAAAATTTGATCTTATTGCAAAACTAGTATTTTTACAGTTCAATGCTTCTCGAAGAGTTTCTAAGATGCAAGTAATATATTTTGAAAGTAATTTGTATATTTCAATAAAACTAAAAAAAACTTTATAGAAAATATATCAATTATAATTTAATTGATGTTAAGTAATAACAAATTATTATTTTTTTCTAATTTTTTTTTCTAGAAACACAGTTGAAACAATAAACAATATAAAAGATTATGCTTCCACTTAATTATTATTTACTCCAGCATAATTTAGACATTTGAGAAGGATAATTGACTAGTCAAATTGATAATTGATTATCAACACAAGACATGTAAAGAGAATTTTGAACAATAAAAATTTCTAATTAATTATTTGTAGAGATAGTCAATTAATATTAAAACAATGATTTTGGAAAGCATGAAAAATCAACACTTAATTAATTATACAAAGGCATAATCAGTTATTAATGAAAGTAATGTTTTGATAAAAATTTCTAATTAATTATTTGTAGAGATAGTCAATTAATATTAAAACAATGATTTTGGAAAGCATGAAAAATCAACACTTCATTAATTATACAAAGGCATAATCAGTTATTAATGAAAGTAATGTTTTGAAAGAGCTTGTGCTAACAAATTCACAAATAATTATCCAATTTATGATAATTAATTAATACAAGACATAATCAATTAATCTGTTCATGAAATCTTTTTAAAGATTTAAAAATCATTAAATATTTTGTAAAGGTTGTGGTGTTGAAGTATTAGTCTATAGTAAAATATTTATTCTAAAAGCTATAACATCGTAGACAATAGCGAAATAACGGGTCCTAACAAATCTTTCTGTGACGTCTATAAATAGAAGTTTACCACATTGGCGATGACAACAATGATAAATCTATTACAAATAAATGATTATGTGTATATATTAGTGAAATTTTTTGTAATTTGCATTAGAGAATTGAACATAACCAATGTTAATTATGTGTCTATATTAGTGGAACCTTTTGTAATTTGCATTAGAGAATTAAACATAACCAATGTTAAGGGTGAATCAAAATAAAAACTAAAGTATTCTTTTTCTCTTTCTATTACTTGTGCATTGATTTTCTTGTTCATCAATAAAATATTTTAGAAAACCTTTTGTGCATCTTTTGGAACATTACTAAACAGTCATTTCAAGCATATAATAGGATGAATTGCAAAAATCTTTAGCACAACTTTGTAGCTCTCTTTAAAATCTACTTTCAAAAGCTAATATTCTTTATCAATATTAATATTACTTTCATTTATTTATTATAGTAATAATAAAAAAGAGCGAACAACAATAGAAAAATACATTTATTTAAACTAAAATCTACACAATCAATTATGTATACAAAATAATTGATTATATTCATTTGAGCACATTTCTTCATACATTATCGTAGAAGTTCTCTTTCATCCCCTTATTTTCCCTTTTTTTTTTCTTAAATGTCCACTTAATCAAATCACCATCTCATCTTCTATTTCTTTACACATTTATCGTTCCCTTCTTTTTATCTATAATCTAACAAATTTTTATACTTTATTTGAATGGTGTGATGAAAGAAAGTGAGGGAGATGAAAAAGAAAGACAAAATATAGAAAGAATACATGAAATGGTACATGACAAATTTTATACATTTATTATCAATGTCGTAGGTATTTCATGATCCAAGGATTCAACAAAACCTATCTCCTTAACCCATATTCCAAAATGATAAAACATTGATTTTTGTTGTATCGGAAGCCTTACCAATATCCCATCATAACTCCTAAGTTCATGACGTTTGCACCACAACCAAATATGGACGACAAACAACGTTTTGTTGTGATGATAGATGACAAAGGCCATATTTGCTTATAGTAGATATTAGAACATCAATTTCAATCCATGCTTACATGTATCTAGGATTTATCACAATCAAATTGATAGTTTGTCAGCTCCATTCTAAAATTATGATGCCTAGTTAAAAATGCCTCCATAAAATCAAAAATAACATTTGATGTCAGTGGCCAAGGAGAATTGTTCAAACAATAACCACTGCGATGAAACATAAGACGTAATAGACATTACCTTCATTGTGGAATTGGATACCATTACAAAGACTAATTTTTTATCATTGTAAAATAAATTGTGGATTAACAAGCCAAATTGTAATTAATGAACATGTCATGAGAGATTTTTGTTTTTGTTGTGACAAACAAAAATGAAGAAGAGAAACACAATGATGAGTCTACGATTCAAAATAGGCATATTGTAGAAGAACCATAAAAAGTAGCATTAAAGAGGTCTCATGGAGAAAACAAATCAACTATTTCGAATGACTACATTGTATATCTACATGGGTCAAAAATTGACTTAGTGATAATGATAATGATCTAGATGCATTTTCACAAGCTATAAATTGTGATAATTCTGATAAATAGTTAGATGTCATGACAAAAGATTTGAAAGTCCATGGAATAGAATTTTGTTTGGAACATTGTAGAATTGCCAAAAGGTTGCAAAAGAGTTGGTTGATCTTGAAGACTAAACAAGACTTTCATGGAAAACTTGAACATCATAAGGAAAGAATTGTTGCTAAGGGTTTTATTCAGAAAGGTGGTGTTAACTATAATGAGACATTTTCTCTTGTCTTATGAAATATTCCTTCAATATTATCATGGCACTAGTATACCATTATGTCTTAGAGCTACATCAAATTGATGTGAAAATTGTGTTTCTTAATAGAGATTTAAAAGATATTTATATGGACCAACCAATGGAGTTCTCTATTGAAGGAAAGGTGTGAAAAACAGGTCAAATACACAAAAAGGGAAATTTGAATTGTGTAGTAAAATATTTTTCAATTTTCACAAAGTTGCATATGATGATGTGTAGACATACACAAGTTTTTAGCGTGACAAAAAATTTTTCAAAAACTTTTATAGAACTTAATTTTTAAAAGCTCTTTTTCTTTTGTTATGAGATTTAATAACATGTAATTTAATTGAGCTTAAGGAAAATAACTATTTACGCTAAATATTTTTATGTCGTTTTAGAAGGTTGTAAGAGAGTTAGTTGTAAGTGGATTTTTAAGGGTAAACATGACTCTCATGGAAAACTTGAATCTTATAAAGAAAAAAAAATTGCTAAGCATTTTATTCATATAAATTGGTGTTGTCATCTTCTCTCGTCTTAGGAAAATATTCTTTCAATATTATCATGGCACTAGTATGTCATTATGACTTGGAGATACATCAAATAGATGTGAAAATTGTGTTTTTTAATGAAGATTTATAAGATAATATTTATATGGACCAATCATTGGGGTTCTCAATTGAAGGAAACGTATGAAAAATAAGTCAAATACATAAGAATAGAGGATATTGAATTGTGTATTAAAACTTTTTGTAGTTTTCACAAAGTTGCATCTAATGAAGGTAAATAGGTACGGGTTTTTAACATGCCAAACAATTTGTTAAAAACTTTTCTAAACCTTAGTTTTTGAAAGTTCTCTTTCTTTTTTAGCACTATTAGAGAAAAATCCAACAACCCATATTTTGATTAAGTGCTCTTAAACAATAAAGTATAAAATATGACCATACTTCGCATGTAAGATGAAATGTTATCCTTCAAAAATAGATCATGTAAGATGAAAGTGTTTCATCTGACAAACGATAAAATATTGTGAGTTTATTTTACGTCTAATAAGTATTGTTGTCCTGAGGCGATACACACGTAGTCTTAAGCTAACTTTGTACTTCACAAAATCTATTTATGCTTATTCTATGTTTCAGGAAATGTTTGTTTCCTTCATTTGTCAAGAAGATTCATAAAAGCATACCTCACATTAACAATTTCTTAGAAAATAAGGTAAAGTTGTTATGCTTCAACAACTTCTTGGCGTTTGCTTTGTCAACTTTGAGAAAGACTATCTAACCTATACTGTTCACTGCTTTACATAATTTTGAGTGACATTCTAACAAAGGATTGATAAGTTTTACCACTTATCAGAATATACTTCATGAAGAGAAGAGAATTTAATGCGCACGTGAAGCGTATTTAATGCATCATCTATGTTCAAGTTGCTTAGACACAGCTAAAATGCTTAATGGTCAGAAAAGGATTTGCAAGGCCTCTTTTCTTCAAGGCCTATATAAAAACATCCTTCAAAGAGAATAATAGAATCTAAGCCAGATTTTACAAAGTGCTCAAACTTTGTCCAATTTATTTTATGTATCCCAAAATGCTTTAGCAAATTAGTAGTGAAAGTTTCAACCTTGTACACATAAAAGATGTTACCCTCTCTAGTGAGGGACCTTTGTGATCTTTTAGATCACTCTTTAGAAAAACCTTGTCGTAGCTAGGAGTAAATGTTTATTAAAGAATATTTGGTGGGTAAGTCAAGAGTGATTACAATCCAAAAAAAAGTTCTCTGGAGTTTTTAATTAGGAACGACTAAGTCTTTAAAGAATATTTGATAAGTTAATCACTAGTGGCTAGGTTTCAAAATAATACTCTTGTTATAGCTTGCTATGTTAATTTACAATATGTAATATGCATAGTCAAAGGAACCAGTATAAAAATCCTGAGATATTTTCTTCTTCTTTTATCTTATTATATTATGTTATTTAATTCATACTGACCTAAAAATGAGACTTTTTTTTAAACTTAATTTTTGAAAGTCTTTTGACATATATATGTGGAATATATTCTTTTTGAAAGTTTAATTTATTAAGGAATGTATCAATTGAATAATGTAAAATAGTCATAACTCGAATTAATTCTTATTTTTTAATATGAAGTTATAATATACCAATATAAATAATGTTTTAATCCTGTAAAGTAATTAATAATAAATAAAAAATAGTAATTAAAGTAATGATATATATATATATATATATATATATATATATATATATATATATATATATATATATATTTAACAATAACATAAAATAATGATAAAATAAAGATAAACGAGTATAGAATTTTAAGTGGTCATTTATATAATTGAATCTTTTAAAAAATAATCTCACTGAAGAAGATACATTCACATTCTTATAACAATACTTAATTTAAAAAAATATATATCATTTAGTTATTAAAAGACCGTTATGATTTTAATTACATCTCTTAAATTGTAAATGTTTTTGAATTTATCTTTTTGTTCTTCTATTCATCATTGTATTTATTTTTATAAAATACGAGTTGAATGCATAATCTAATGTATTTTTTAGGTGAGTGCAATTTATCTCATGGACATGTCTGTTGAGCTTCTTTTAACAATAATATTTAAATAGTTAAATTATTATTAAGTGACCAACATATTGGGAGACATGAACACACACAATTAAAACAAGTGTGTTGAGTTCATGCATAAGAATGGATGTCATTTTCATGATGATGACTGGATATTAAGTTTTCTGTCTGTTAAAATCCCCACATAAATCTGGTGCTTTTTTATTTAGTCTTTCATCTAAAGTTAAACATTTTGTTCTAAAAGATTTCTTTAAAAAAATATACTAATTTATTTGAATATTTAATGATATGTTAGGTGTTTTAAATTATAGTATAAATCTTATTAATTTCTACACTTCTAACACTACCATAAAACAATTTATGGGTTATTTAGACCAAGGTTAAAAAATAATAATAGAAGTATTTTTTTATTATAGATAAAAAGGTATATAGACAAAAAAGAGTACCTAGGATTTTAATATAAAGCAATCATAGCTTATGTAGCATTTGCCCAATTTGTCCCAATCTTGAAAAGGGTTAATTATGTGACTGGCACTTAAATTTTAATCAATTGATAATGCAAAAGAATTTAGACTAATATATTCCTATTAAATTCAATTAATAAGCTGTAAGAATTGCAGAGTAAGTTGTTGTCTGATCACTAATAAATAATTAACAGATAAAAATTTTGTAAAAGCATAACTTTTTTTGTGATGATCAAGTAAGTCTTTCAACTTTGAAATTTATAAATTATAGACATGAACATTATTTCGATTACTCAATTAGGGATCTCAACTTGACTTAAAAACATATTATTTTTAATTATAAATTCAAGTAATTCATTTTGTAAGTTATTTTCTTTTATCAAGTTAAATAATTTATCGCTTTTTTACTAATTAAGTTATGATTTGATAAAGTTGATCTCCGTGATTAATAATATAAATTCAACCAGTCTTCCTTTCGGAGATTAATTACTTAAAGATTACTCCTCACAATCGTTAGCCATGTTAATTTTTTTAATTACAAAGAAACTTACATCCTTACATGGATTTTATCTATCAACATCAAAAGATAAATATATATATATATAACAACTTATTTCAGATTTGAATAATTTTGGTCATGGGAGATAAGTTTGTTATATGATCTTGATAAACCTTAAACCCTAAAATGATTAGAGATGTAAGTATAAACTGGTTTAGTTGAAAAAGTATCAATAATTGTTTTTTATATAAAAAGTATTCCATGTAAAGTAGAAATAAAAGGTTGTACTTGTGGCTAACTGGTTGGCATTATTCTTTATCTGAATTAGCTTTTCACTATTAATCTAATTAAAGCACCAACCTAACAGCAGCTTAGTTGTAATTAAGAACATTTAATTAGCAGTTAGAATTAGAAACTGGTAGGAAAAGCTGCTTTTAGAGAGGGAAAAAAAAGGTAGAACCTTAGCAGAGATCCCTTTCACTACAAAACAAGATCACATGTTGTCAAATTCCAAGATACACTACCATCTTTATATATTTTTGAGTTTACCTTTAATATAATGGCAGAATATTTTTTTCTATTATTAATTACCTAGAAATATTTTATTCGATATTTAAATAATTAAGAAAAGAATAATCAATAATTCATTAAGATAACAGTTTACCTTTTGTGTGAATGTATTTTATTTGCTTTAGAGTGGTGCTTTGAGGGAGCATGTTGATTCAGATCTGACTTTGCTAGAATTGGAATCTGGAGGGTTAGTTTAAAATAATGCTTAACTTTTGTAAGTTAATTAAAATAAAATTAACTCACTTTAATATATTTAACCTCTTGATAAGAATTCAACGAGTTTTCGTAGTTCTTAGACCACTTTGGCTCATACATTGTAAAGATAATCTATGGTTATAATAAATTTATCTTTGATTTCTATCATATACAAAAAATCATCATATTAATGATAATCAAAATACCACAAACAAACATTTCTTCAAGAATTTAATATAAATTTTGTCAAGTCATCATTTATGTATTGTTAGATCTTAGAAGTGATTTGAGGTTGTTTTCCATCTACACACCCCATTAAATAATCAAAATACCAAGTTATAGTATTTTTTATATTGTGATTTACTTTTTATCTTTCTTTTAATATTTTGATTAAAAAGAAGGTGATCTAAAGCAAAAAATAATTATAAGTGTCATAAAACTTTTTAAAGTTAAGAATATAAAATCGTTTGTTACGTATACGTGACACTTTTTAAGTATGATTATTAGATTGAGGACTACTTTTTGTATGATTAGATGAGAGTGAACCGAGACAAACCTCAATTGAAGTAAATTAGTATATAAATAAATGTTTTTTATTACATGTATATACTCTTTATCTCTTTAAATCCTCATAAAAAAATAATCTTCTAAAAAAAACATTTTTATAAATCACATAGAGAATATCCTTTTAAACCTTCTACTAATTCATTTTTTTAAGTGCTTAAGAAGCAAGTTTTAGACTTTATTCAACTAGATTTTTCATGAATTTTGGGATTAAACTTAGTTATATGATAAGTAAACTAAGTGAATGTAATCAAATTGTTTTAAACTCTTTTTCGTTTAGTATCTAGCTTATTTGTGAGACAAGCATGAGTTCTAACTCCATTTTGATGACTCTACATGTAATACCAGTATAATATATTTAACTCTTACTCTTACAGCACAGTTATTTCTTTATAACTCCTTTCTTTAATTGATAAGAGATTCATAATGTAATAAATATTTGAATAATTTTTTTATAATAGAAAGTTAAAAAACAAACTTTTCATAAATTAAAATTAATTTATACATAAATTATTTATAATTTAAAAAATTAAGTTATAAGTTTGATTTTAACACTAAAAAATTTTATTTGTCTTAACTTTTTAAAATTCTTGGGTGATCTCAAATGCAAAAATCATACTATGAGATCATATTATATTTCATCCGAGTCTTACTGTGTAAGTTTTTTTTTTTTTTTTAATTTTTGCTATAATACAAGGGTCATAAGATCAAAACTTTAATAATCTTTTATCTATATTTTAGCTTTTTAAAAATTAGAACATTATTTATTTATTTTTATGATTGAATTTCTTAGATTCATTATCTTAATTTTTTATATCATATTATCTTACTTTAATAAAATGCATTATGAGATCGAAATCTTAAATTTATTACTGGTGATATTTTTTTTTTTTAAAAAAAAAGTTTACCTAAATATATCAATTTTCCATGGTATGGTAAAAGGTGATCAAATTGAAGATTGTGAAATAGTCATTATGTAAGCTGCTTGGAGGTCTATCTCTTAGTTGCTTTTATCTAGTTTTTTTTTTTTTTTTTTTTTTCAAAATGATTGAAGAAAATAAATTTACATGCTTCAACAAGAGAGTGGTTTTTTCCCCTTCTTATTGACAGCTTCAATTTTTATGTTTTTTTAGTTTAACTGGAACACTATTACAGTAAAGCATTTTATATAGTCAATTATTAATATTTTAAAATAATTATTATCAAATTTTTACTATACTCGGTTGATTGGATTGTATCTCGGAGATGGAAAGGTAGTTTAGAATTTCTTTGGAAGACCCTACATGAAAAAATAGAGGAAGAAAATGCTCAAATCAGAATGCAAAAGAACAAAAAGTATTTCAATTTATTTTATAATTATTTATGTTATTTAGGATATTTACACAATTTTATAAATAATTTTTTTACAGTCAAATATATATTTTATATTTTTCTAAAATAATCTTATTTTTTATTTTTGCTCTCTAAATAAAATAAAAGTTAAGAAAAAAAATCAATACTCATGATTTTGATTAAGCACTTAACAAAGCATAAAATATAATCATACGCGGTATAAAAGATGAATGTTTTGTCCAAACAATAAATTATATAAAATGCAAGTATTTTGTTTTTAGACAAAATAACACTTGTAATTTTTTCTTTATGTATGATAAAACATCTATAAAATTAGATGATATACGCAAACTAACTTAACCTCGTATTACTTGAACATTTATATGTTTATTCCTTTTGATGCAGGAAATGTCCACTACAGTTGTCTGCCAAAGAAATCTGTCAAGTTTCACTACAAGTCAACATCATAAGATCACTTGGGAATAGAGCTGAAGCTATTTTTTTTAATAACTTCCTGACACAAAGAACATGATGGAGGACCGTCCAGTTACCACACCTTTGACAAATCTTATTCTTGTAATAAAAATATATAAAAATAGTTATTTCTCTTTGTAAAAAGTAGATGTATAAGGGGTATACCTTAATTAGGATTGATTGGATGGTCAAAATCTTAAAGTAAAACTCATTCACCGCAATTTGAAAGTTATAACCTTATACAGGGAGTTAACACACAACCAACATCTACCTATAAAGACTAATGCTTATAAATGTTTGTGAAATAATTATATAATTTTGTTTGATGTGAGACTCCTTGAAGAGACACGTCGACCTCAACCTTATGTGCAACTACATTTGTAAATTTAGTCTCACATTCCTTAAATCATTGTGTATAGAAGACATATGCTCTATAAATAAGACTCTTTATCTCTTTTTATTTTGAAATTGAGTTTTTAATCATATGCATTCCTGTGGTGGTTTTCTCCAAGTTGTAAGAATTGGATTATTCTCCTAAGATATTCTCTAAATACCCTTCCTTTTGAGGAGAACCTTAAGTTCCAAGATTCTTTCTAAGAATCTTGGAAAAAGTTTTGAAGAATTTTCAGAGCATTTCAACTTTGGCTCAGCTGTTTGTCGTAGATAGTGTGCACTTTTATTATAAATTAGTGCAAAAAAGGCTATACTACCTAGGAACTACCAATGATTAAGGAGGTTGTATAAAGAAGAGAATTAAAAGCTATATGGAGCAGCATATTTAATGCAACTACATATTCAAGGAGGTTGTATAAAGAAGAGAATTAAAATCTATATGGAGCATATTTAATGCAACATACATATTCAAGGAGGTTGTATAAAGAGAATTAAAAGCTATATGGAGCATATTTAATGCAACATATATATTCAAGGAGGTTGTATAAAGAAGAGAATTAAAAGTTATATGGAGCATATTAAATGTAACCTCCATGTTAGACATTATGAGTGTTCATATAGCCAACACCTTTTGTCAGGAGTGTCAGGTAAATAATACTCATTTAGTTTGGAGTAGCTTGGTAAATAATTTTGTCTAGTTAAGAATGACTTGGTAAAGAATACTTGGTTAAGCCATGAGTAATTTAGAAAATAATACTTTAACAGGAGTCAACCAAAAGTGACTATGATTCCAAAGAATACTCATTGAGCTAGGAGTGACTTGGGAAATAATATTCAGTTAAGTTGTAAGTGGCTTGTGGAAAGAATACTCAAGAGGTTATCTATGAGTGATTACAAGCTCAAATAATACTCCAGAGGTTATAGGCAGGAGTGACAACGAGCCCAAACATTATTAGAAAATGAATGTATTTCATAAAATTAGTTTGTCTAGTAAAACTCAATTTCAATTGAGAACTGAACGTAGTTTGTTATGACAAATGGACAATATCAGTATAATATTTTTTTTTCCATATCTCATTTATGTTACTTGTTAACTATTATCATTTACACTACCTTAGAAAAATGAATTGTTGTGAAGTTTTTAATAAAAAAATATTTTTTATGCAAGTATTTTGATTAAGTCCTCATGTTAAGTTTGTTGTAATCTATCAAACATGAAAAATTTATAATTTGATCACTTAATGAATTATAAGTAAAAAATACTTTAATTAGCTGATTAAGTTAAATTACATAGTAGCATATGTTAAATTTCATTAGATGCAAGAGATACAAGATCTGATCATTTGAATGTACAAAATTATCATCTAAAATTTTCTCATGTCTATAAAAAGTTTACAAATTTAATTAAAACAAGATTATTCTCTTATTATGTTTTTCTTATTTCTCACTATAAAGGTTTTAAATCAAAGGATAAAGGATAAAGAATAAAAGATAAAAGATAAAGATGGAAATGAAGAGAATTAAATTTAGTAACTTGGTGGAGAAGATGAGAGAAAAATGAACAAAATTGAAAAAAATTGAAAAATAACATTTTATCTTTATATATTTGAAGTAATATCATTGAAACAATTTATTTTATATAAATATTAATTAAATTATACTACTTTAAACCTATTTCTACTTTACTAAATAATTAAATATTTTTTTATCTATGATATTTAATTATTTAATAAATAGTACTGCTATCTTAAATATATAGAATTTTTTTCTATTATAATGTCATGATATCTTAATTTTCGTGTTTGATTTTTCTGTTATATAATTTTTAAGATCTTATTATAACTTACTTTATTGTGACAGATTTTTTAAGACTATATTTTCTCTAAATTCTTTTAAGAGAAATATATTTAAGTTAAAAAATGATTTTGCACTAAAATTTTAAAGTTGAAGTTATGTCATGTTAAGACTTTTAAATTAAAGATCACTCTTATATTAAAAATGATATAAAAAAATAATTTTTTTTGTTAGAAAGTGTAAATAATACATCTTTATTATGGTTTGTATGCTTTCTTAGTGTGATTTTATTGAAAAATTACTTTAAATTCTCTAAATATGTTGGCATGAAAATGAACCAAATTTTTTTTCTTCCATTCTCATGAAACTGAAAATGGTCAATGTCTGTTCAAAGGTGAGTGAGTGGGACCCTCACCTAAACTCAGATAGTTTGTCCTTTTTTATGCCTTTTGCATGGAAACATCTAAATGGGCCGATCGAGATTCGTCCTCCACTCTCTTTCTCTCTCTATAAAATAAAAATAATAAAATAAAAAAATTTTCTTCTTCTCTGTTTACGATTCTCGCTGAAATCCAAGTTCTTGCCGTGCACTACTGCTGATTCACTGCACTCTAGGTACCCAAAATTTCTCATCCTGACGAACTTCTATTTACAGTCTCTCAATCTGTTTTTCTTGTTTTGTTTTTGTTTTATTTTTGTTTGTGTGTTCACTGTGCCATTCGGGTTGATTGAAAACTTTCTGCGATTTTTAGAATTACCCTCGTTCGGTTTTCCTGTTTCGCATGTGGGTTTTCTCTTAATTCCCTGAAAGTTGTTTTCTTTGTGTTAAAGCTTTTTACTTTCGGCATCATCTCCAAGCACTTTAGTTTAGAATTGTGAAGTTTGCGTTCCTTTATTGCTATATTAGTACGCTGTTTTCGGTTGTCTTCTTTGTGCTGTCGCTTTGTTAGTGGGAAAGTAGAGGGGTTTTGGATTGAGGGTGTGATGTTGGCTATGCATAGTTAATGTGAATTGGTCTGCTAAATTGGAAAACTTTGCTGTGGAAATATTCATGCGGCTGTCTTGTCTCTTTGCCCCAAACTTTGGTTTTTAATTTATATTTATTTCTGATTTTATGATGTCAAAATAGTATCACAAGGGGGTAGTGTTGTTTGAGGATTTTGTTTTCTTTTTGCTCATTTTTCATACAAACAAACTTGTTTGGAAATCTGTTCTTGGGAGGGTGGATGTTGGTTTTTCGTTGATTGGTCAAGTTTTTCTTTGGCAGTTGCTGAGGCTGATTATTGGATTGGTGGTTTTGTTAACATTTTTGCTTTTAGTTTTGACTTTTTGACGTTGTGTTGGTCAGAGTTATTTCTTTTGTGGCGATGTATGTAGATGGGGAGATTTGGTATTTATAACTACATCTTTAGCACTTGTTTATAGTTGAATGATAGTTGGTCACAATTAACCTGTTTCATAATCTGGATTTGTGTTCTTGAACTGTAATTTCTTGTGTTGTTTATGGCGTTAATTGTCATTTACCTTTCTCTAATAGATTTGATGCTGAATTAATGTGCAGATAGAATTTATACACCAAAGTCTGCATAAAAGGGATTTGAGATAATGGGGGCCTCGGGCTCCAAAATGGATGATGATAAGGCACTCCAGCTGTGCCGTGAAAGGAAGAAATTTGTTAGGCAAGCACTTGATGGGCGCTGCTCTTTAGCAGCAGCTCATGTTTCTTATGTCCAGTCACTGAAAAGTACAGGAACAGCTTTGAGAAAATTCACTGAACCTGAAGCTTCAATTACCAGTGCCACACTGGAGCCACCTGAGAAGACCATGTCCCAATTCTCAGTCTCTTCGGCATCTGTGTCTCAACGCATTGATACAACCGAAACCTTTTCTCCGGCTCCCTCTCCTCCTAGCTCTAGTAAGTTCCAAGCAAATCATATGAAATTTAGCAGCGGTTCTTCTAAAAAGGTTGAAGAAAAACTACCTGTACCTGTTATTGGAATAGTAACATCATTAGGTACTCCACATGATGCTGCGGCTCAAGCCCCTGAAACATTAACATCTGCTGGAGATTCTTCACTTCCAGTTGAAACTCCGCCATGGGATTATTTTGGTCTCTTTCATCCTATTGATCATCAATTTTCTTTTCAAGAAAGGAAGGCAATGCACCAAGATATGGTGGGGAATGCTGATGATATAACACAGGTTATGGAGGAGGAAGGGATTCCTGAATTAGAAGATGATGAGAAGGTTTCTTCTCATGGAAGGGAAGACTATACGGACTCTGAAGATGAATTTGATGATGAGCCTGCCACAGATACCCTAGTCCAAAGATTTGAGAATTTTAATAGAGTTAATGGTAATGTTAGAGCCAATGACTCACCTGCCACAATTAAGCCTCCGAAAGGGGTTTCTGCCTCTGAATTTGAACATGTGAATGTGGAGAAGGGGAACTCCCCTGTTTTATCACCATCAGGGACAGCTTCTACAGAAGTTGCACTTCCAACTGAGTCAAATAAATTGATGGAGAATGAAAATCACAGTGAAAAAGTTGTTCCTAAGGATATCTTTTCAAGCATGAAAGATATTGAATTCCTCTTTGTTAAAGCCTCTGAATCTGGTAAAGAGGTTCCAAGAATGCTCGAGGCAAATAAGTTGCACTTTCGTCCTATATTGGCAGCTAAAGAAAGTAATTTTTCTAGCTCTCTACTCTCCATGTGTCTTTCATTGTTAGTTTTTATAACATGGATAACATTAAATTTTAGAAGGATATTTCACAAGATCATGTGGATTTAATATTGACAAAGATTCTGGTCACTGTCAAAATTGACAGGCCTTGAGCTGGGTCTGTTTGTCACTCTTAGTCATGTGAAAATGTCACATGAGAACATTGAAATCCGTTTATAGAAGAGACAAATAAAATAAATGATGTTTTTATGGTATGCTGCATTTTTCCTTATTGTTTATAGTATATGTCATACTTAAGATATGGACAACAACAATGCCTTGACTAAAACAATAGAGTTGTTTACCCTTTGGCTAGGCAGTTCCTGTGTAAATGTTCATAACCTAGATCATCATACTTACATTGAAGAATATATCTTGTTCTTCTTTGGGTTTAAAAAAACTTTCAATTTCAAAGAGGTTTTCAAAAGTTTCTTTACGTTATTCACTTCAAGATTAAATGCTTTGAAGCTTAAACACGTGAATTATTATTATAACAGATCATTCAGCAGCACCCTCATTTTTGAAGGCATGTTTCTCATGTGGGGAAGACCCAAGTCAGCTTCCAGAAGGTAATTTCATAGTCTTTTGCTGTTGGTCTCTCACGTTACTGGGACTTTGCAGATATTGTGTTGAGCAGTAGGAAAGATAATATCGTCTTATTAAATATTTGTATTGTTGGAATTGTGCATGAGGTTAGTGGAAGTTTATAATTAATTTCAACAGTAGCAAATCTGGTCCACTTAAATTGTTAATATGTTTCATGATCCTAACCTTTTTTTTTTTGCTTATTTTGGTGTCTAACGACTCTCTAATGTGCTGAGATTACAAGCTTTTAGAAATCTCTCAATCTATAGTGACTGACTGCAATTTGTTGAAAGCTGTTTGTGGAATCCTATATCTAATTTTTTTTTTCACTGTTTTCTTAGAACCTGTTCAAAACTCGGTTAAGTACTTAACATGGCAAAGGACAATGTCATCTCGATCCTCTTCATCCAGAAACCCTTTGGGACCAAACTCAAAAGATGAGATAGAGGACCTTACGAATAATCTCTTTGATAGTTTGTGCATGATCTCTGGAAGTCATGCATCAACCTTGGATAGATTATATGCATGGGAAAGAAAGCTCTATGATGAAGTGAAGGTACTGTATACTGTGTATTTCTCAGCACCATTTAGACTTTTCTTTATTTTGGCCATGTTATGTTTTATAGAAGGATGTTGCAGAAGTCTTGGTTTGGATATCAGATTGAGCAATAAGTTGTATGCCATATTAGAAAGGACATAAACACTTCTCAGTGAAACAGTTTATTGGTTTGATACAGGTCCATTAATTTTACATACAAGATCTGATTGGTAGCATTTCATTCTTTACGATCTGCCTGATACCGTTTAGTAGATACAATTGTTTGTCACACTAGAAACAATAAGCTATGCTATATTGCTTTATGCAATATCTGGTAATATAAAAGCTTATCCAAACATTAAATTTTGATCAGCATTTTCCATTTGTACAAGTCCCTATAAGAAAACTTGTCTTACACTATTTCCACTTTCCTTAGCACCATATTTGCCACTAGTACCCTCACAATAGCCACCACCATCAATGTGCATCCACCTCTTAGCCTCATTACCTCCTGCTGGCATTGCCTTTGCTTTGAACTTCTGAAGATGGGAATTTTCTATGCAAATATTTGTTGTTGCTTTAGAATTGTTTATTTTGTTGTGGATTGTGGACCAATAAATATAGTACAGAATTTTGCCGGGCCAGCTTATATCCTATTACAGTGTTCAATTCTTTCCTTTTCTCACATTGTTGTCTGTACTTGTTAAACATGCTTACAATGTTAGATCAAGTGGTTATTTGACTTGTGATCTGACCCTAAAAAATAAAATAAATGTCTAATTCCTTCCCGCCACACTCTCTATATAAAAAAATCTCATGTACTCATTTTGATAACTTTGATTGAATAAAAATATTTTATCTTGAGTGCTATATTTCAAATGGTGAGTCACACCCTCCTTTCCTTATCTTAGAGTGGTGTGTCTTAGCTTATCTCTTGTGTAACACATCAGTGGTTAATCTTGTGAAAATAGAGAATTTTCTTTTAAGAGTTCTTATCTTGTGAATTAGGTCACAAGTGATGATTTTCTATACTTGCTTATCTCATAGGATTGAGTGGTGCAAGATTCTACCCAATTCTTAGCAAAATCTTGATTTTTCTACTTTCTTAATTGTTTGGTGGATATTGTTGGAACTATTCGTTCTCTCCAATCCTTGATTAAGCGTTCACCGACTCAGAATGATATTATTTTGTAACTTTCCGAATTCTTTAGGTCAAGAATGTTTGTCCAGCGAGTCATGTAGATATAGGATGTTCATTAGATCAAAATTTGAAGAGGATGTTGCTATGGTCAAATTTGGGGACATAAAATTGGCTTATTAAAATATCATTTGAAGTTTGAACTTGTTAGAAATCCTTGACTTGACTTTATGGACAGTACTAGGCAAGGCTATATTTCTAATATTTAGGACAAGTGTGAATTGAAACTTAATGGACACGATGGATGAGTGCAGTAAGCTTGTATAAGGTAGAGTGATTTTTGAGGAATGATGCAGGAAAGAAGTGGAAAAAGGAAAAAAGTTATCTGAATGTTGTGTTAAATGTAGACCACACAATACGTATTTATACCAATTTACTCAATCAAATACAATAAATTCTTACCTAATAATTAGGAATCAATGATCCTAATTTCTTAGAATCTGTAACAACTAATGACTTACAAATCTGTAATGGCTAATCACTAATTACATTCTAACACTCCCTTTCAAGCTAAAGCATATATATCATATGCACCAAGGTTGTTATGAATGTAGTCAACCCGAGGGCCTCTAAGGGATTTTGTAAACATGTCAGCTAGTAACTAGAATTGACAAAATTAGTTGTGATTTCTTTGGAGAGCACTTTTTCTCTCACACAGTGACAATCAATCTCTATTTGTTTGGTTCTTCCATGGAAGACCGGGTTTGATGCAATGTGAAGTGCAGGTTGATTGTAACTAATAAGCTTTGTTCCATGGATGTCCCCAATTTTAAGCTAGTTGCCTAAGCCATGTGAGCTCACAAGTTGTTGCTGCCATAGCATGATGTTTTGCTTTTACACTAGTTCTAGCAACTATGTTTTGCTTCTTGCTTCTCCATCATATCAGGTTTCCTTTGATAAGAATACAATACCCAAAAGTGAATCTTATATCTGATGGTGACTGCCCAATCCGTATCAGAATAAGAAATGATCATAGTATTGCTTTTGTCTTTATACAATAATCCTTGTCTCATAGCATATTTTTTTATATATCTTATATATCAAAGAATATGTGTAACAAGATCCCAATGGCTGTCACAAGGGGCATTTAGAAAACGACTTACCACACTAGTCGCGAAAGTGATATCAGGTTTGGTGATGGTTAGATAGTAGAGTCTCCCTACCAGGCATCGTTATCTGTTTGGGTCTACAATGGCTCCCATAACCTGGAAGAAGCTTGGTATTGGGATTCATAGGATTATCACAAGGACGATAGTCAAACATATTGATTTTATTAAGAATGACTAGTGCATACTTATGTCGATTAATGACATAGGCAAAAGAAGATTGGACAGTTTCAATTCCTAGGAAATACTTGAGAGGACCTAATCTTTAATATGAAACTATTATGAAAGATTATTATGAAAGGTGCTCTTTAAGGAACCAAATTCCATTCTCATCATCACCAATGATGACAATGTCATCAACATAAACAAGATAAATGCACCTGCAAGAAGAAGAATGAAAGGAGAACACAGAATGGTCAACCTCACAGCTAGTTGTGCCAAACTATATCAAGGTAGAATTGAAAGGACCAAACCATGCCCAAGTACATTGCTTCAAACCATAGAAGGACCGATAAGCTTACAAACAAGACGAGAATCACCAGAAGCTGTAAAACCAAGGGGCTGATCTATATAAACTTCTTGCAATTTACCATGTAGGAAGACATTTGTGATATCTAGGCAATGAAGAGACCAATGATGAATAAAAACCATAGCTAGAAACTGACAAACAAAAACCATGATCTAAACCAAAATTCTTTGTATATCCTTTGACGACCAAGTGAGCTAACTATGAACATGACCATTAGGTCCAATCTCCACTGTATAAAACCAGCGACAACTAACAATTTCTTGTCAGGAAGTAAAGGAACAAGTTCCCAAGTGCCACCAGAATGTAAAGCAACCATCTCCTCTCATTGCCTAGCACCATCTGGGATCAGTCATCTTCTCTACCATTGCCTAGCACCATCTGGGAATAACCATCACTTCTCTTGTAGTCTTTAGGAATAAACACAAAATCCAAAGAAGAAACAAAGGAGAAATAAGATGGAGACAAATAATCATAATTAATGGTAAAAGCATAGAAAGGGTTAGGATTACGAGAGGAATGAATACCTTTTCGTATTGTAATAGGAAGTTCAGGTGCAGGAGGCATGGGTAGAGGGGGAGTTTGAGTTGGAGATGATGCTTGAGGATCATTGGAGTGATTCACAATCAGATTTTGAGACCATTTGTGGTATTGAAGTAATGGAGGTGGACGAGAAGCAATTATTTGAGCTAGAACAGGCAAGACTTCTAAAGAGTTCTGATAGGTGTGGGAATAAGACTGTGGTATTATTGATATTTTGGAAAATAGTGAGCGCAAAGGCTCTACAAGCATAGAAATGAAAATAACAAGAATCCACGACTCCTCCAGAAAAAATATCTCCTAATCGATTTTTAACAAAATCCAGCCTGTCCTCCTTCTATTCTCCTGTGTCTACATATATTCCTTTTCCATTTTCGTGACTGATTTTTCATTCCTGTTCCCCTGTGCCACCTCACCCATTCTCTAGCTAGTGGGCCCTACTTTCTTTCTTCTAGAATAAACTTGCCATATTCTGGGCCTTTCGATTTTCTCAGGTATATTAGGCCCATAAACATCTTGTTGAACACTAGGAGTTCTATCATTGCCTCCTCCTGACACAGCAGCCTTGTCCTCAAGGCTAATATCTGGAAACTGACTGCGCAATAGAGCTTCATCCTCCCAAGTTGTATCCTTCATGCTCCTTCCCTTCCATCTAACTAGCCATTGTCTAACTCGTTGGTCTCCCTGATAAATGTCTCTAGCAGCTAAAATCGCCTTAGGTTCTTCAATTTCTTCTACTCCAGCTTCCAACTCAGCTTGTAAGGATGATTCCACAGCATAGTCTCCCACTGATTTCTTTAATTGAGAAATATGAAACACAGGATGAATTCTAGTGGTGTTCGGCAACTGTAGCTAGTAAGACACAGTCCCAACCTTGCCAATTATAGGAAATGACCTGAAGAATCTTGGGGCCAACTTCTGATTAATTCTCCTAGCCACCATTTGCTAGATGAGGTGTTAATTTGATGAATACCCACCCTCCAACTTCAAATTCAAGAAACCTTCTTTTCTTATCAGCATACTTCTTCATCTGCTGTTGGGCAAGTAACAAATGATGCTTCAATTGTCTCAAAGCCTCATCTCTATCCACCAACTCATGCTCTACAGCCTCCACCTTTGTCTCCCTATGTGAGAATCGTATCAACGGAGGGGGTTTTAGCCCATAAACTGCCTCAAAAAGAGTAGTTCCTGTAGATCCATGAGAGGTGGTGTTTTACCACAACTCAGCCCATGACACCCAATATGATCAGGTTTTAGGTTGTTCTGAAGCAAAATACCGTAGGTACGCTTCCAAACATCGATTCACAACCTCCGTTTGACCATCAGTCTCTAGATGATGTGAAGAGCTCATTTTTAAAGTTGTGCCCTGTAACCGGAACAACTCCTTTCAGAATAAACTGATGAACATGGGATTCCTATCACTCACAATGGATTGAGGCATGCCATGTAGCCTAACTACCTCCTTAGCAAAAACCTCTGCTACCTATCTATAAGTGTAAGGATGCTTCAGCAGAATGAAGTGTCCGTATTTTGACAATCTGTCTACTACTACAAAAATCGCATCATATCCCTTTGATTTTGGAAGGCTTGTGATAAAGTCTACTGAAATATCATCCCAAATCTGATTGGAATGGGAAGTGGTTGTAATAATCCTGTAGGGGAAGAAGCTGAATATTTCTGCCGCTGGCATACATCACACCTTCGGACAAAATCCTCCTGACAAAATCTTGCACTGTTTTCTTCATTCCTATCTAGTATAAATTTCTAGCTGCCCTCCTATAGGTTCTGAAGAATCCAGAATGTCCCCCAGCTGGGGATGAATGAAATTATGCTAGAATGTTTGGAATTAGAATAGAATTAGCTGATAAAACTAGTCTACCTTGGTACAACAACACTCCTTGCTGAAAGTTGAATCCAGGCCTAGAAGTTGCCTCTTTCTGGACATCTTGTATGAGCTGTTACAACACAATATTTGTACATGTTGTTGATGCATCCAACTCGGAGAAGAAGTGATTTCGCTTAACTCCCCTTCTTCATACCTATGGGACAAGGAATCTGCAGCTTTATTTTCTGGTCCTGGTTTGTATATGACTGCAAAATGATAGCCCAAGAGTTTTGCTATCCAATTTTGTTGGTCAACCGTAGTGATTCGATGTTGCACCAAATACTTGAGGCTTTTCTGATCAGAGTACACCTTGAAACTCCTCCCTAAGTAGGGTGTCCAATGTTGGACAACCAAAACTAAAGCCATAAGTTCCTTTTCATAAGCTGACTTGCTTAAATTATTTGGAGATAAAGCTTTACTAAAATAGGCTATTGGTTGCCTATTTTGCATCAACACCGCTCCTATGCCTTTTCCCGATGCATCACACTCTATCTCAAAATGCTGAGAAAAATTAGGCAATACTAATAAGGGGGTGTTAGTCATTACCCTTTTCAGGTCTTCGAAAGCACTAAGGGCTGCCGGGTTCCACTGAAACCACTCCTTCTTGGTCATCTTTGTCAAGGGTTTCACTATTTTTCTATACCCTTCAATGAATTTCCTGTAGTACCCTGTTAGCCCCAAAAATCCCCTTACTCCCTTAACATTTTGAGGAATAGGCCATTCCAATACAGTTTAACCTTTGCTGGGTCCACGACCACACCTTGGTCAGAAATGATATGGCCTAAATATTCCACCTGTTTGCCTCCAATCGCATATTTCTTGTTGACCACAAAACACTTCTCCAGTAATACTTTGAAAACAGTTGTTAAGTGCTCCAAGTGTTCCTCCCACATTTTGCTATAGACCAATATATTAAAAAAAACAAACAAATTTGCAGAGGTAAGGTTTGAACACTTGATTCATCATTAATTGGAAAGTCGCTGGAGCACTGGTTAACCCAAACGACATGACCAAATATTCTTAGTGACCCTCATGCGTTCTGAAAGCCGTCTTGTGCACATCTTCATCCTTCATTCGTATCTGATGGTATCCGGATTTTAGATCCAATTTTGAGAAATAAGTTGCTCCATGTAACTCATCCAACAACTCTTCAACAATGAAAATTGGATACTTATCCGGCACGTCACCTTATTTAATTCCCTATAGTCCACACATAAACGCCACGCAACATCTTTCTTAACCAAAATGACTGGGCTAGAAAAAGCACTAGAGTTATGCCTGATGATCCCTTGTTGCATCATCTCATCCACCTGTTTCTCAATCTCACCCTCATGATGGTATGGGTAGCAATACGATTGCACGCTCGGGTCCTGCCTCCTTATACAACTCAATTGCATGCACAATGTCTCAGGCTGGTGGCAAACCTTCTGGCTCTCTAAAAACTTCATTGAATTGTGCTAGTACCATGTGAATTTCAGCTCATTGCTTTTCAAAAAGTGGTTGTTCTTCTCTAGGTTGATGATCCCTCATATTGTCTTGTGTCAAACTGTACAATGATGTTGTTTGCTCTTCTATTAGCCTCTTTTTCTTTCTGTGGTAGCTCTACTCTCTGCCCTTGCAATTCCACATGTTCCCCCTTCCAATAGAAACTGATTGTCATATGCTCCCAATCGAAGGTTACTTTACCAAATCTCTGTAACCAAGTCACCCTAAGAATCATGTCCAAGTTTCCTAATTCCAGCATATACGCCTCGACCTCCGTGTGAAATTCTCCCAATAGAACTTCAATGCCCCTGCATTTGCCTCCCGTAGCCACATGATGCCCATCTCCTAGCCTCACCCCCATGGGCTTGCCTTGTTCTACTGGAATTTCAAGAATAGACACCACCTACGGAGAAACGAAATTGTGGCTGGCGTCGCTATCGATCAAGACTAGCACCGAAACGCCTTTCACCTTACCCTCTAACCGTAATGTTAACGGTGGAATCTTACAAACTGGGTTAGAATCGATGATCCAAATAAACCCATAGATCCACAATCCAAAGTATCCCCGTCCTTTTCCTCCTTAAATTCAATAACAATAATTTCTCCTTCTTTGTTCACTGTTTCATTGTCTCCCAACACCAACAAGCGAAGTTGTTTTTCCGCATGCTGATGTAAGGGATGATAGTGTTCTCCACTCTTGAAGCACAACCCCTTTGCTTTTCGATTCATCAACTCAGAGTAGGGAAGATGTTTAGTGCCACGGTTTCGATCGCCGTTGAAAGTTCATCATTCGCCATCGCCGTTGTTGCTGTTGCGGTTTGCTTGAGTAGTGAGAAATCGAGGTTCGGATTGAAGAGAGCTCACCTTGGGTTGGGTTCCCATATTAGACCCAGGCCCGTAAACATTTTTAAATGAATTCGGGTTTTGACCCGATCCAGATCCATTTTTGTATACATAACCCAAGCTATACTCCCTGTTTCCTTTCCACATTTTGGTTCCACTCATTTCTATGCTCCGAGGCCCATCGAGCTTCGCAACCTGTTTTCACATCCCGAACTATGCGCATGGCTTGAATCCGGTTGATTGGGTTAAACATTCGAACCCGTAACCTAATCTCAGGTCGCAATCCTCCGATGAAGTATCCCAAATACTGGTCCTCAGGCAATTGTGCTACTTGAGAAGATATGACTAAATTCATTCATGTACTCCTCCACACTCCCTGTTTTCATCAAATCTTTGAGTTCTTCAAAAGGGTTGTCACTCTTGTGGCCTCCGTAACGATCTATTAGAGCCCTCTTTAGCTTCACCCAAGTCAAATCGTCATCAGTTTCGCATAGAAGATTGAACCAATGAATTGTTGCTCCTTCCATACTCAGTTTGGCTAGTCGAACTTTCACCTCCTCCGACGAGCCCTGAACTTCAAAATACGTTTTAGCTCGTGTGATCCATCCAACCCGATCCTCTCCGTCAAATGGTGGCAACTCAACCTTCTTCACAGCTATCCTATATTCGGTTCCTGGGTCCTCCGTGGTTGGAGATCCCGAAGATTTCCCGTTCCCTTTGTTGTGTAATTTGGCAAACTCTTCTATCAAAGCTTGTCGGAACTCACCAGAGATTGTCGCATGGAAATCTCTAGTGTTGTCAAGCGTTCCTCCAATGCATCAACTCTTTCCCCCATCTTCGGTGGCATGGACAACGTCACTTCACTGGCTCCTTGTTTCGTATCCGGTAGGTCAGACCAAAATGATAGGTGTGGGAATAAGACTGTGATATTATTGATATTTTGGAAAATAGTGAGCGCAGAGGCTCTACAAGCATAGAAATGAAAATAACAAGGGTTCACAACTCCTCTAGAGAAAATATTTCCTAACGGATTTCTAACAAAATCCAGCCTATCCCCCTTCTATTCCCCTCTATCTACATATATTCCTTTTCTATTTTCGTGACTGATTTTTCATTCCCATTCCTCTATGCCACCTCACCCATTCTCTAGCTAGTGGGCCCTACTTTCTTTCTTCTAGAATAAACTTACCATATTCTGGGCCTTGGTTTTCTCAAGTATATTAGGCCTATAAACATCTTGTTGAACACTAGGAGTTCTATCAAGTTCACTACAAAATTGACATCCAATACAATAGAAGTGGAGAAGGGAGTAGTCTTGAAAAAGGTCACATCAGTAGAAATAATATATTGTTGAAGTTGAGGACAAAACAAATGATAACCCTTCTGAAGGTGAGTAATCAAGAAAAATACACTTTAGAGATTTGGTAGAAAGTTTGTCTTTACCTATAATAAGGTCATGGACAAAGCATATGCAACCAAAGACACGAAGAGGAATGTAGTAAAGATCTTTTGTTGGATGGAAGAGAGTGAGGAACTTGATTATTTAAGAATAGAAAAAAGTTATCTGAATATTGTATGTCAAATGCAAATTACACGTGATGTACTAATACCAATTTACTGAATCAAATTCTTACCTAATAATTAGGAATCAATGACCCTAATTTTCTAAAATCTGTAATATGACTAACAAATCTATAAAACTAATGACTAATTGAATTTTAACATGAAGATAAATCAAATTAAATTTATCCCTTTTTCATCCTTCATATCATTGAACTTTCAATGATGCATAAATTTTTATCATTCTATTTACACATCATGATATTTATTCATTTGTGCATATGTGTACATGGTTCTCAGGTCACAGGATCATGTGAAGCCTTACAAAAGATTTTTGTCTATGTGAATATTAGTTCTGATTCCTTTTATGTTCTTAGTCAGATTGATAGATTCTCAACCTATTTATACTAATTGCAGGCAAGTGGTATGATCAGAAGGGAATATGACATGAAGTGTAAAGTCTTACAGCATCTGGAATCAAAAGGAGAAAAGACTTATAAAATTGATAAAACACGTGCTGTTGTCAAAGATTTGTATTCAAGAATTAGAGTTGCAATTCTCCAGATAGACTCTATATCAAAGCGGATTGAGGAATTGCGGGACAAAGAGCTCCAGCCTCAACTTGAGGAGTTGATTGAAGGGTATGATTCTATAGATTCGTCTTGTTTTTACCGAGACCCCTTTTCATGTTGTCATGTGTTAGCTCTATATTACATGATATTTCAAGATTCGGATGAAAGGAGCACCATCTGAGAAAGCAGTTCAGGGTGCCTTTAATTGTCAGAAGTTTGTTTATTGTGACTGTCATTCTAGGTCTCACTCACACAACTGAAATACGGTTTCAAATTCTTATTTATTTATTTACAATAGTGAAATAAAGTTTAAATTGGTCATCTATGTTATTGTTATCCTGGGGCTAAGGACTCTGCTTTTTGCACCTGTCCATGCAGGCCTCTGTCAAATGATTGTTATTATTCTATGCTAATAGGGTTGCTGACATTGTGTTTTGTATCTTCGAAACTTAGTGATGCTCTCTAATAACCTTCTAAAATGGATCAATATTTCTTTTTCCTAGGTATGTCTATAAATATGAAGTTCTTGCTTTTTATTTTTTATGCTTCTTATGTTTGTATCTTGCTTTGGTGGCAGGTTAATTCGGATGTGGGAAGTGATGTTTGAGTGCCACAAGCTTCAGTTTCAGATAATGTCGGCAGCCTATAACAACAGCCATGCCCGAATCGTCACACATTCTGAATTACGCAGACAAATTACTTCCTATCTTGAAGGTGAGCTTCACAATCTATCCTCAAGTTTTAGCAAGTGGATTGGAGCTCAGAAGTCCTATCTAGAGGCCATAAATGGATGGCTGTACAAATGTGTTTCTCTTAAGCAAAAAACAGGCAAGAAAAGGAGACCCCAGAGACCACTCCTAAGTTATGGTCCTCCACCAATCTATGTGACCTGTGAAATCTGGTTGGAAAAGCTTGGTGAACTACCTATCCAAGAAGTTCTGGATTCAATGAAGAGTTTAGCAGGCGAGACCGCTCGGTTCTTGCCGCGTCAAGAGAAGAACCAGGGTAAAGCTGCAAAGAACCCCCACATAAAATCTTGGAATGCTCATATCCGCAGTGAATCATCTGATAATCTATTGAAAGATGACCCTTCAGAGGACTGGGATTCAGGTTTTGATCATTTTCGGACAAGTTTTCTTGGGTTTCTTGGTCAATTAAATAATTTTGCTGGCTCTTCTGTCAAGATGTACACTGAACTTAGACAAGCCATTCAGAACGCTAAGAACTATTATTATCATAAGTCTAATTCTCGGGCTCAAGATGGTCAGTGGAATTCTCCATCTCAGGATGATAACTCCAAATCTCAATCTCGAGTTGCCAATTCTGAGAAGAAAAAGCCCTGACAATAAGCAAAGGGTTGCCTAAAACATGGTGGAGGTGCAGCATTGTAGCTTTAGTTGATCTAATGAATGTTGAGTTTCATACAAAGTCTATTTTGCATAAAACATGGTGGAGCTGAAGCATTGTAGCTTTAGTTAAAGTAATAAATGTTGATTTTCATACAAAGTCCATTCGATGTGGCATTTGTACATGAAAGAAAGAAAAAGGAAGGAATAAAGTATTTATAGGATGACAATACTTTATATGATAGTTTCATCTTTTTAATTATGCAGTACAAGGGAGTGGTTACACTTCAGGTTAGGCAAAACTGTAGTTAGTTGGTTCTGTTGAAGTGTTCTTTATGCAGAGAGAAGTAACTTGTCAAATGTAATTTTTGTTAACATATAGGACTTTTACTTTATTTTCATTACTGATTTAATTGTTTGAATTATGATCTGCATATAAGCATTGATTAATGTTTATTTGAATTTTGCAATGGAATACTGATAGAGGGTATCTCTTGGATAATTTTCTTAATACTTTTAAGAGAAAAAAAAGTTTTTTTAAGCTGAAGTTAATTTATGTTAGTTATAAAAAAAATTGAAGAAGTTATATGAGAAAACTTGTACAAATTATATTATATATAATGTATACAAAATTAAATTTTAATTGTATGTTTTTTTTAATTATTAAGAATTAAAATTTAGAAATATTATTTTCAAAAATAAGTTTTCAATGGAACAATTATATCCACAGTAACTATTATGGACAGTCTATAATTGAATAATATTGTAAAAGAATCTTTAATTTTTTAATATAATAAATTTCTAGCAGTGGACCTCAATGCATTATTTTGACTTTCTGATTTTCATGTTTGTTAAAATGTATATTGTTTTTAGTTTTTCTTAAATAATAAGGTATTTATTCATTGTTAGGCACTGCTACTATTCTTACAAAATAAATACGCAACAGTGGGAAGAAGATGAAGACAACTATTTTCAATTGCTTAAGGAATTCATACATGTACTTTAGGACAATATTGTAGTGGAAACATTTTCAGCATAACAACATTTGAATCCCTGTAAGAAATGTCCAAAATATCTTTTTATGTAGTTTTCTCGGAAAAATTTTGATTAGTTTGATTTGAAAAGAATTTAGATTACATAATTTGAAATTATAGGTTTAGAATGTTTACAAACAATCTAATTATAAAAAATATAATATTTTTGTAATTTAAGATTACATAATTTAAAACATTTTAAGTTATGTAATTTAATATTTTTAAATCTAAAAATATATTTTAGAATATACAATTCAGAAATATATTTTGAATTACACAATCTAAATTACATTTTATATTATACAAGTAAAAAATATATTTTAAATTACACAATTTAAACATACATTGTCAAAGAAACTTAATTTCAGAAATTAATTTATTAATTTCTAAAATAATAAAATTAGTTACTAATTTAATTAAAAACTAATTTAAAATATAATAGTAACAAAGTATTAAAACTTTAATAACTAATTTAGATAAAAATTTTATATTCTATTTAAAAACCAACTTTATTATTATAATTTAAATACTAGATATATAGAAATTAGTTTAATGATCATTTATATAAAAATTAATTTCATAATTTTTTATTAAAATCAAATAACAAAAAATATCATTATATTATATCGATCTTTAAATAATGATAACATTATATTTAAAAAACTATTTTATTATTTTAGGATAAAATCATATTAAAACAAATTGTCACGCTTAAAAATGAAATGTAACATAAAATGAAATATATTTTCATGAATTTCTTTTATATGTATAGTAAATTTATTTGTTTTAAAAATGTAATAACTAAAATTAATAAAATTTAAAAGAAGATCAATATTGTATATACAAATAAAATAGTTTTAAATATACAATTTTTATAGTTTAAAATATTAATTTTAAAATACCTATTAACACTAAATTAAAACGAAATCTATATAATAGGAGAAAGAAAAAACATCTGGATTTCATTTTTACAATGAACTAAATTGAACTAGTAAGAAGTTTTAACCATTAAACTTTTTACTTTTCTTTCTAAAATTCTACACCCTGCATGCCATTTCTCTCACTCACTGTTCCTCTAAATGCCCAATCTGAATCACTGATCTAGAGGGTGGGGAACAGGACACCAAGGTAATTTACCCACTTCTTCTACAACACTATTTCCTAAGGGAATATCAGTGACTAGAAACATAAATTAGTAAGATATAATATTATATACTACATGGATCAAAATGCAATAATATATAGTTTTTAAACATATAAAAGTTGTATCAGAGTAATACATTACCATTGCAGAAAAATCCTTGACCTCCGTTACAGGCACCACCAAGATCAACTCCACCAGTTATGTGTTTAATCTTGCATTATCGTCAAATAGTAAAACAACCCTCCTCCAACCTCCATTAGACGGTCCTATATATATATATATATATATATATATATATATATATATATATAATCATCACCAATAAAAATTATAATAGTAAGATATAAACAGGCACATTAGTTACACTATGATTTGGCATATAAAGGTCCTTTTATTACACTACATAGGCCAATATAACGACATGGCAGCTCGGCCCAATAGTTCAACTGATACGCAAAATGAAGTAAACCAATTCGATTAAGTTTTCTACAAATTCATACATTAGAGATGTTTGACATTCACCAGAAGAAGATAAACAGCTAAATTTAATCCTATCACCTGTATTGATAATATGTAAAAAATACAATTAGCTTAGACCGACTAAACCACTATGCGGTTTCATTTATTTAACAATCTTAACAATTTTAAATGGGCATGTTCCTATCACTATGAAATTTGGTAATTGTAATTCATCAATGTTATATATATATATATATATATATATATATATATATATATATTAAGAAAAAAAAAACCATAAGAAATATAAAATAAATAATGAATGTTCATTATTCCAGTTTGCTAACAATATTTATAGATGAAAGAATATTCAATATATCTGTGAAGATGTTAGCAAGTTGGTCTTAATAAGAAGAAGATGAAAGAGCTTAGCTTGAATTTGGTTTCAAATAACATGACAATTAATGTTATTGTGTTTTGTTCTTTCATAAAATATAGAATTATTAGTTATATGACGAGTAACTTGATTGTTACAATATAACAAAACAAGAGTAGAAAACTAAGAATGTAAATCCTACATAAGATAATAAATTCATTATAACTCACAAGTGGTAGTGGCAATAGTCCGATATTTTGCTTTTGAAAAAAAAAATAAAAAATGAGACACGATACTTTTTGTTTCTTGGATTTCCATGAGATAAGGGAGGTTTCCAAAAATATGCAATAATTGGTGGTGGATTTTTGAGTTTCAGACACACGATGCTCAATCTGAATCACTGGAACCTTTAAATTGGTTTTATACATTAAAGGCAAAGAAGAGATCTTGTGTGGGATATAATGAACATATTTTTATTCACACTTAGAGTGTTTAACCTTCACTTTCTTATATTATAATAAATCAATTATTTTAAATAAAATTTATGCAATCAAAGATTAATTTGACCTTAATTGAAATTAAACTTAGATTTTAAAGATGAATTCCTTCTTTAGTTCTAAAGAGTTCAAAGCCAAAAAGATACTTCACCAAGATTCTTAATTTTGAAAGTTTTATCCAAACATTGTCAGTCAAGAAATTTCCTGCAGGAATAACATCATTCACATATACTAACAAAATAGTTAGAATATCAATAGTCTTTTTTAATAAAGAGAGTGGTCATATTTTGATTGAACAAATCCAATAAAAATAAGAAAAGAGGATAGTTTAAAATATCACTGCCTACTAGCTTGTTTAAGACCGTGTAATGATATTTTAGTTTGCAAACCTGGTTTGGTTGAGTGAGCAGAAGTCCAAGAGGAGGAAGCACGTAAACATCTTCTTCCAAATCTCCATGTAGAAAGGTGTTGTACATAACCAGCAAGAGCAAGCACAAGTCTTATTATGATCAACTTGGTAACCAGTGAAAAGTATTCAAATAATCGATTCTTTCAAATTGAGTGTAATCCTTACTTTATACCTTTTTATTGATCCATCAACTCTATATTTAATTTTATATGTCCACTTTCAACCTATAGGTTTCTTGTCATGCGACAATGTACTCTTATACAAGTTTGGTTGGTTTGGAGAACTTTAATCTCCGTTTTCATAACATCAACCCATTTTGGATATTTGCATACCTCTTCCTAATCTTGAGACTCATTTTGTGATGAAATAGCCAATGTATAGTATAAGTGTTTATCAGATAGTTTTTGTATATGATAAAACAGATGAAATAGGATGATTAACTTTACCTTTTATGTCATAAATCTCAGGACTAATAGAACTGCTAATCTTGGACTAGTAGAACTGTTAATCTTGTGATGATGATTAGTAAAAGAAAAAATTTGGAGCTCTTCTCACTTGCTTGATCTTCTTAAAGGAATATTTCCTTAAACTGTAGAACTGTTTTGATGATCCTAGACCCAAGTTTCTCCGTTATTGTTTTAGTCAATTTCTCTTTCTTGATTTCCTTGACTATTTTTTTACAGGTTCCAAAAGCAAACCAAAATCTATTGCAGAATTTGGTTGATCTGCTAAGATAATAGAATTATGATCTGGGTGACCAGCAGTATTCTTATGTGGAAAAACAGATTCATTGAAAAATACATTTCTCCTGATAAATATTTCTCTACTTAATCTAAAAGAACATAACCTTTAATCCTATCTTTATATTCAAGAAAAATACATTTTTTTTCCCTGATGGACCTTGACTTTCAATAGTGGAAACAAAACCGAAAGAGCCAAACACTTTTAGATTCAAATATGTGGGAAGAAGATTATACAACATTTCATATGGAGACTTTTCTTTAATAGTTATAGAAGGAAATGTATTGATTATATGCAAAACATGAAAAACAACATAAGACCAATAGATTTGAGGTAGATCAGATTGAAAAACTAAATTACAAGCAACATTCAAACATTTAAGATGGGTTGATGTTTACGTTCTACGTCAGAATATTTGCTGAGAAGTTTTACACATAATCTCTTATGCACAATACCATATATGTTATACACCTGGTCATAACTAAACTCTTTTCCATGATTTGCTTTAAATTTTTAATATGAAGATTAAAATTGATTTTTAACATATACAAATAAAATTAGATGAAAGAGATATGGTTTCACCTTTAGACGTCATGAGATAAATCTGAAGTATACCTAGTGTAGTCATTAACAACGGTTAAAAGATATGGATAAATGTATTCACAAGCAGAAAGAGTAAGAACATTAAAGTACCCTAGTTGAGTGTCCCATATATCGGAATTTTCTTTACGAGCTGGTTGATTAATAGTGTATTTGATTCCAACATAACACAACATAACTACCACAGTTCACAATCTAAACATTTTAAGAGTCTCGAAAATACTTACAGTAACTCAATCTGCATTCATCTTCGTACTTTAGGGTTTAGGATTTTGGAACACAATTCAATGGAATCAAATGAAACTCATAAGCATTTTAAAGATTCAAATTAAGTGACAAACTAACTAACCTTATGACTAATGCAATTTCTTTTGCTACAAAAGAAAATTGGAAGCATGAATTAATGTTGAATGTGAGAAATTAGGAAAAGAGGGAGAAGAAGGAAAAGAAGCAAAACATCTCAACAACAGCTGTTCGATATTAGTGATGTTATCTAGACAGAGTACTCTTTATTGTATAAATACAAAAATATTAAAAAAAAACTTAACTATTCTTTTAAATAATATTTTAAAGTTTATTATTATTGTCGCAACCGGATCATGACGGGGCGATCTTAAATTTATTTTTAAAGATGTTTAAATTGATAAATGGAGTCGTCAGTATAGCTTTTAACGAGAAAATTATATAAAAACCAAAAATAAAAAAAATGCCTACGAATCAGATTCAAGATTCGGAAATGATTACGTGTGGAGAAGGTGTCAGCACTCCCATAATGCCTTTCACAAAATGTTATTTTTTCCAAAAATAATAATTACAACAACTAAAAATAAATATATATTTACAAAAAATTAAAGACAAAGAATGAACAATAAACAAACAAAATAATAACATAGACAAATTTTTATTTTTTATTTTTTTGAACCCGACAAGGATTGACCTCCTTGGTCCTACGTATTTCCAAAGGAAAATCAGGGATCACGTAGTTCTAATTTTAAAAATTGATTGATGATAGTTTGATATTTTTTATTTTTCGAAATTTCATTTAATCTTGTTTTTTTTAAAGAAGAAGTTGATATTTGTTTATTATCAAAATTTTATTAAAACTGTTAATTAAATGTTTTTTTTTTAAAATATTATCTATATTTTTTAATTATTTTTTAAAATTATTTTAAATCTAATATTTTATTTTTAAAAGTTTATGTTTATAAAAAAGGGGCTTTTTTTATTTATTCTTCTTCTAACTTACTTTTATTTTGTTATTAAAAAAACATATACAACATAAAAATAGGAAGATTAATTAAAAATAAACAATGAAACCTAAACCCTGTAGAAAGGATTGATTATAATCGGATGCTTGAGTTACTTTGTTTCTAGAATGATTATTTTGGTTTTGTTCTTTAATGTAGCTATTTGGCTTCGTGAGGGACAATGGTGATTGATGTTAAGCTTTTTAAATTGGGAACAGGGGCTTCTTTGCCTTAGGTTCTGTTTCTGGATTGGTTGCTTGGGTGGATTTCTATTTCTGAAATAGTTTATAGTTTGGTACAAAGTTTGAAAATTTTCGAATTGGGGACTTTGGCTATCCTATATTCGATCATGATCATGTGTTATGGAGTTGGGTTTATTAACTTTCTGGAATTGAATTTGCTCCTGGACCGACTTTTGATTAACTAGTCATTGTTTTTTTTTTCGGAAAGGCTGTTTGGTGTTCTTTTGAGTGAGCCTTTGGATTCACTGAGTTATGAGGATTTCTGTGGGTTTTGAGTTTAGGAATTTTGATTCTGGTTTGGGGTTTTGTGTTTGTTTTCTGCCTCTGGGTTAATGATATCTAATGTTACTATATTTTTCTTAATGCGATTTACTACCGTGCTAGCAGCAGCCAGATCTGCCAGATGAATAATACCAGTTGTGCAAAAAATGCAGCAATTAGATAATCTCAAGATCGGTGTGGTAACAGCAACCATATCAAACACCTACATGATCGTGCCAGTAGCAGCAATCATCTCATCTCACATGTATAATAATTTATTGTGATCATTAAAATTAATTTAACAACTGTTTGCAAAATAATTACTCATTAGTGACAAAACACAACAAATACAGATGAAAACATACAACAGAGCTGGACAAAATTAAAAAAAAAAAAACAGAATCAGTACAGAATTAAAGGAAGAACACTAACCCGTTGAAGACTCCCAATTTAACCTCTTCTCTTCCTTTTTCTGGTTTCTACTGGACTCTTAGATTTTTTTCAAAAGAATCGAATAATATTTTTCAATATTTTTCTTTCCCAATATCTTTTTCTCTCTAAATTTCTAAGTATTCTCTATATCTCTCATTTTCTGTATCCCCTTGAAAATAAATTTTTTTATGTTAATCCTTCATCTCCCTTTGGTTTAACATTGTATGGTTACATTGGGCAATAAAAAAAAATAATAGCCACTTAACATAAATAGCCACTGAATATGAATAGCCCCGACGTATGAATGTAGGAATTAACATAAATAGCCACTGAATATGAATAGCCCCGACGTATGAATGTAGGAATGTAAAAAACATGATTACTAGTTAAATGTCAAAAACATGATTGTTAGTTAAATGTTAAAAGCATGATTGTTAGTTAAATGTCAAAAGCATTGTTAGTTAAATGTTAAAAGCATGATTACTAAATGTGATAAGTGTGAGAAGACAAAAGGGTGAAAATTTAATTATGAGAAATAAAATTTGTCATGCACTGATTAAAGAATTAAAAGGTACTAAAGTTACATAGGGACTTGAATGGGCAATGTATTTCTGTAAACTTAGGTTATGTGGCAAACACAATTAATAAATAAAGGAGATGTAAACTGTAACTTTTTTTTATTTCTAACAACCTCTTAGTAAATTAGGCTTACAGAAAACATCTTTCTATCTAATTGGACTCACTTAATTTTTTTATTCAATTTATTTTAAGACAGACCCAACACCTTTTTTTTGTTATTTTATCATTTTTTTTACAAATTTCATTTTATCTTATTTATTTAATCAAACTTTACTTATAAAGTCAAAGTTCTTTCTATTATTTATTCTAAATGGTAAAGAAACTAAATAACACATGTTAAAAAGTTTTAATTTCTTATTTTTATTATTTTATTTTATTTTTTTTCTTTTTTTATATTTGCAAAAATAATTTTTATTTGTCCGGACGAAATTGAGTGTTGACAATTATTAGTTTAAGTTTATGTTTGAATAAAATTAAAAGATTAAAATATTAATTTTTAAATTGATATTAACTATTTCAATATTATACTAAAATTAATAAATTTACTAATATTAATTTAAAATATTTTATAAATTAACAATTAGCAATTAATTTTATAAAATTTTTTTATTCTACAGTTAGTATCAAAATCTAGATAATAGTGATTAAAATTTAAGTATCTAATAACATGAAAAATAGAAACCAAAAAATTAGTTTTTAATTTTATTATTTTTATTAACTAAAAAATAATCTCTAAAATAGATTAAAAGTGACTTAAAAAATGTCTCTGATTATATCTTAATAAGAGACTAAAAAAGTTGTGTCTAAATAAATAATTATTTTTGTCATCACTAGCTACTAAAAATATAGTATTTAATTATATTATAAATTTTCTTTAAAATAGAAACTATTTTAGATATTAATAATTTCAGTTTATAAAATAGTACTTAAATTAGTTTTAATATAATGATTAATTATTTTTATCTCTACATTAGTTATTACTTAATGATTTTTTTAGTGTATGTGTCGCAACCGTATCACGACGGGAAATGGCGAACAAAAAAAAAATAATTTGGTTCTGAAACAGGGGAGTCGCCACCATAGCTTATTATGGAAAACTATAGAAAAACCAAAAATAAGTCTGCAAAAATAGATTAAGGTTCGGGAGTCAGGTTACGTGTAGGGAAGGTATCAGCACCCTACGACGCCCGTCTTAAGACGGTACCTTTAATTAATTGAGTAAAATAGATGTGGTTTTCAAATATTTATTTTTCCCAAAAATAAAAATAAATAAATA